>Ga0210019_1000588_pt1 | contig 45270 bp, 39 predicted proteins | sample CryGeyCG2114_020_2_FD_183969 | JGI IMG/M metagenome (GOLD analysis project Ga0210019, IMG submission 183969) | Groundwater microbial communities from aquifer - Crystal Geyser CG11_big_fil_rev_8/21/14_0.20 (SPAdes) (version 2) | ecosystem: Environmental > Aquatic > Deep subsurface > Groundwater ...
CATTTCCCAACTCGCCAAATACTTCTTCTGCTCCGCAGTTAAAACATCAATTTTAATCCCCATGGATTTAAGTTTAAGCCTGGCAATATTTTTATCAATATCTTCCGGAACCGTATAAACCTGTTTCTTTAATTTACGGTAGTTCTTGGCCATATATTCAGCAGAAAGAGCCTGATTAGCAAAAGACATATCCATAACGCTTGCCGGGTGCCCCTCAGCTGCCGCCAGATTAATCAGACGGCCTTCTCCTAAAACATAAACTTTGTGATTATTTTTTAAAGTGTATTCATCGACAAAATCACGGGTAGCCCTTTTGGATTTTGCTATTTTTCTTAATCCCGGAATGTCAATCTCAACATTAAAATGCCCGGAATTAGCAACAATTGCCCCGTCCTTCATTAAACTAAAATGTTCACGGCGGATAACATTGATATCTCCGGTAACCGTAACAAAAATATCTCCTTTTTTTACTGCCTGACGGATCGGCATAACATCAAAACCATCCATTGTTGCCTCTAGAGCACGCAACGGATCAACTTCGATAACAATCACTTTTGCACCCATGCCTTTAGCCCGCATCGCCGTACCTTTGCCGCACCAACCATAACCACAAACGACAAAGTTGGCTCCGGCAATTAATTTATTCGTCGAGCGAATAACTCCGTCGAGAGTAGATTGCCCTGTGCCATATCGATTATCAAAAAGATGCTTGGTTAAAGCATCATTAACTGCGATAATCGGATAGCGCAACTTTCCTTCTTTAGCTAAAGCTCTCAGGCGAATTACTCCGGTAGTTGTCTCTTCTGTCCCACCGATAATATTGGCATGGTCTTTTACCGGACGCTGATGAATAGTGCTGACTAAATCTGCACCGTCATCCATGGTAATATCCGGCTTAATCGCTAATGCGAATTTCAAATGTGAATAATAAGTTTTAGTATCCTCTCCTTTGATTGCAAAAACACCGACCTTTAAATCTTTAACTAAAGAAGCCGCTACATCATCCTGAGTAGAAAGAGGATTGGATGCGCAAATATAAGTATCCGCCCCTCCTGATTTTAAAACATCTGCTAAGACTGCGGTCTCCGTGGTGACATGCAGACAACAAGCGATCTTTAATCCCTTCAACGGCTTCTCTTTAGAGAATCTCTGTTTGATCAAACTGAGCACAGGCATGTTTTTAGCTGCCCATTCAATCCTGAAAGCACCTTTTTTTGCTAATTTTATATCTTTAATGTCATATTTCATTATCAAATCCTCTATTTAATATTAGTTTATAAACGGCTCGCCTGTTTTTTTAAATCCTGCGCCTTATCCGTTTTCTCCCAAAGAAACTCCGGTTCCGGCCTGCCAAAATGCCCATAAGCGGCGGTCATCCTATATATAGGCCGGCGTAATTTCAACGATTCGATAATTCCTTTTGGCGTTAACTGAAAATTCTTTCTTACCAGCTTTACTAAAATCTCCTCGGAAATAACGGATGTGCCTTCGGTTTTAATCATTACCGATAAGGGTTCAGCGTGGCCGATAACATAAGCAAGCTGAACAAGGCATTTCTCAGCTAATCCGGCAGCCACAATATTTTTAGCGATATAGCGACACATATATGCTGCGGAGCGGTCAACTTTAGTCGGGTCTTTGCCGGAAAATGCACCCCCTCCATGAGCAACTGAGCCACCGTAAGTATCCACGATTATTTTTCTGCCGGTCATACCCGTATCGGATTGCGGCCCGCCGACTACAAACTTACCCGTCTGATTAACATAATATTTAGTATTCTTATCTACCCACCCTTTGAGGATCGGACCGGCAACTTGACGAATAATCTCCTGACGGGCTTTTTCAGTAATGCGCTTACCGCTTCTATCCAGGATGCTTTCAGTGTGCTGCGAAGCCAATACTACTGAATCCACGCGTACAGGTTTGTCACCATCATATTCAACGGTGACTTGAGTTTTTCCGTCAGGGCCAAGATATTTTAAGATATTCTTTTTACGAACCTCAGTCAGGCGCATAGAGAGTTTCTGCGCTAACGTCAAGGCCAGCGGCATTAACTCTTTAGTTTCATTACAAGCATAACCAAACATGATCCCTTGATCGCCTGCCCCACCGACATCCACTCCTTGGGATATATCCGGTGACTGAGAATGAATAGCGTTAAGGATAGCACAAGTATGAAAATCAAAACCGTATTTAGGATGATTGTAACCTATTTCATCGATAATCTTCCTGCTGATATCATGAACATGAATAAAACCGCGGGTCGTGATCTCTCCCCCTATGATTAAAAGCCCCATCGTTACGAAAGTCTCACATGCTACGCGGGAATAAGGATCACTAGTTAAGCAGGCATCTAAAATTCCGTCTGAAATCTGATCACACAGCTTATCCGGATGGCCTTCGGTTACCGACTCTGAACTAAAATAATACTTTGCAGCTGACATGTTCCCCCCCTTAGTTATTAGGCAAAGTTTTTCTTTGCCGCATTTAAATACTTGTAATCACCGATATCAAACCAACTACCCTTAAATACATACCCGTAAACATCTACTTTATCTTTAAGCCAGGCGATATAGCTTCCGGTTGCATCTGTTTTGATTTTTTTATTTTGCATATATTGCCTAACTAAAGCTAACCGGCCTTTTGGTATATAATACAGGCACATTGCGACAATCCGGCTTTGAGGCTTCGCCGGTTTCTCTTCAAAACTGATTACTGCTTTACGAACATCAAGCTTGACTACGCCATAATGGCTGGCATCCTTTTGATTTTTAAGCCGATATAGGCCGATACTTGCATCGTGACAATTTTTTACGGAAAACTTTAAGAAACCTTTCAGGGACCCGCTGAATAAATTATCCCCTCCCACGACCAAAAGATCATTCTGGAGCTTTAACTTCTTAATTACAAAAGCTATATCACCGATAGCCCCCAGCCTATCCTGATTACTTTTAGTCAGATCATTTACTAAAGTAACTTTTTTAGATGTCTTAACTGATTTTGCCCATTTACGAAAAACACTGATAAATTTATTGTTAGTTACGATATAAATTTCATCGATCCCTGAAACCGCTTCTAATTTATCAACGATATAATCTATAATCGGTCTGCCCTTTACCTCTAAAAGCGGCTTAGGATATTCTTTAGTTAATGGATAAAGCCGGGTTGCATATCCGGCAGCTAAAATTAAGGCTTTCACCCCGCACCTTCTTTCCTATTTAATTCATCAAACCAGATAGCTTTAATAGTTAAATATTTAGAAGGTGCGAGGTTCATCCTATTTTAAGATCTCCGCCAGTTTATTTTGAGCAAATTCCTCTATCTGGGTACCGGTTGAAAGTTTCATCGCTTCCTCGGCAAATTTCTGCGCCGCCCCATATCCTATAGCGCGAATTATATATTTTAGTTCCGGGATTATTTGCGGCGGCATACTGAACTCATCCAGACCCAGGCCCAAAAGAATCAGTGCCAACGACGGATCACCCGCCATTTCTCCACACATCGCTACTTTTATGTTAGCCTTATGCGCAGCATCGATAATTACCTTAAGTAATCTTAAAATTGCCGGATGCGCTGGTTCATAGAGATAGGCAACCTTTTCATTAGCCCGGTCAACTGCCAAAGAATATTGAATCAGGTCATTGGTTCCGATACTAAAAAAATCTGACTCCTTAGCCAAAATATCGGCAGTCATTGCCGCTGACGGGACTTCGATCATTACCCCAACCTTGATCTGATCGTTAAAACCAAGACCCTTCTGCCTTAATTCTTCTTTAGCTTCACTAAGCAGCTGATTTGCCTGCCTAAACTCTTCAATCCCGGAAATCATGGGATACATCAGCTTAAGGTTACCGTGCACTGAGGCTCGTAGAATTGCGCGCAACTGCAATTTAAATATATCCGGACGCGCCAGACAAAATCTGATCGCCCTCCATCCTAAAAACGGCTGCATCTCATACGGTATCTTAAATTGAGATAAGAATTTATCCCCTCCGATATCCAGCGTACGGATCACTACCGGATGCGGATTTAATGCCTCGGCAACATATTTATAAGCCTGATAATGCTCATCTTCACTGGGGGAATCTTTGCGGTTCATATAGAAAAATTCCGTCCGATACAAACCTATCCCTTCGCTACCATGCAGTTTTACCGAAGAAACCTCATCAGGAAATTCAATATTAGCATAGATCATAATTACCCTGCCATCGGTAGTCGTAACCGGGAGATCTTTAACCGATAAAAATCTTTCGGCAATACCTTTTAGCTTTTCAAGCCTTTGCCGATAGTCATGTAGCGTCTCCTCATCAGGGTTAATAATGACTACGCCGGTACTGCCATCAACGATGAGGATATCCCCGGCTTTAACCTTGACAGTGGCAGACTCTAAACCAACTACCGCAGGTATCTCCAGGGATTTGGCCATAATCGCCGTATGCGAAGTCTTTCCCCCAATATCAGTAATGAATCCCGCGACATTTTTAGTATGCATTGCCGCAATATCCGAAGGAGAAAGGTCATGAGCGACGATAATAGCTTTCTCCTTCATATCATCCAAAGATTTTTTCTCTTTACCTAGGAGGTTGCGTAATATACGCTTACCGACGTCATTAATATCAGCGGCGCGCTCCTTAAGATATTCATCTTCGATCTTTAAAAACACACTGATATATTTCTTCAAAACCTCTGAGAAAATATAAGCAACGTTGAGTTGATCCTTCTTAATGCGCGAGATCACATCCTCGATGAGCATGCGGTCTTCTAAAACTAAAAGATGCGCGTCAAAAATCTGGGCCTCTTCCTGGCCCATATCCGAGCTGATTCTTTTTTGGAGTTCGATTATTTCCCGGCGGGTCTTAATCAGCGCTTCCTCAAAAAGCTGAATTTGGGCAGGAATATCCTCCGGCCTAATCGCATCACGCACGACAATAAACTCCTCGCTACCAAGCTTATAAACCGGCCCGATACTTATGCCCCCGGCTGCGGCTATTCCCTTTAACTGAATCATAATTCTTCCTCGCTGATAATTATTTTTTCCAGCTCCTCCAATGCTTGATCCGCATCGGAACCATCTGCTTCAATAATAATTAAACTACCCTTTTCAGCCCCAAGCATAAGAATGCCCATGATCGATTTACCATTAACCTCTTCATCATCCCGGCGCACGGTAATGCGAGCATCGAACTTATTAGCGATCTGTACGAATATAGCCGCAGGCCGGGCATGCAACCCTTGTTTATTTTTTACGATTAATTCTTTCTTAATGAGGCTCATTTTTATATTTCTTCAATAAAACTCAAAATAATTTTTGCCAGTCTTTCCGTATCGTGCCGGATCACTCCGTCAACAATCATGCTAAAATCTTCTTCTACCAGCCGGTAACCAAGGCTCTCAACTTTTTTACGGTCATTGATTACAAAGGTGGAATTATCCTTAGAATAACGTTCTAAAACTTCCTTAGGCACTTCTCCGGTATTGACCAGGCAATAATCCAAAACACGCGCAGAACTGTGTCTTACCAGAGCTTTAATATGATCTGAAACAGTATAGCCGTCGGTTTCTCCCGGCTGGGTCATGACATTACAAACATACACTTTTATTGCCTCAGATTCGGTAATCGCCTTAGATATTCCCTTAATTATCAAATTAGGAATAATGCTTGTATATAGAGAACCCGGACCTAAAACAATAATCTGAGCTTCTCTGATTGCCTTAAGCGCATCCGGAGTAGCCAATGGTAATTCAGGAGTAAGTGTGACCTTGCTGATAGGCTTCCTGATTTTAGGAATTTGATCCTCTCCGACTACAGTTGAGCCATCATGGAAATGGGCCACCAGAGATATATCACCAAGCGTAGAAGGAATAACCTGTCCTCGCAAAGCTAAAACTTTACTGGTTTCCTTGATCGCCTTTTCAAAATCCCCGGTCAAGCGGGTCATCACCGTAAGAAAAAGATTCCCAAAGGAATGCCCGGAAAATTCAGAATTTTTATCAAAACGGAATTGAAAAAGATCACGCATCAATGTCGGGGCATCAGCCAGAGCCACCAGACAGTTACGAATATCCCCGGGAGGCAAAACATCAAACTGCTGCCTCAGACGTCCGCTTGAGCCTCCGTTATCAGCTACGGTAACTACAGCTGAAATATTTGAAGAATAATTTTTTAAACCGCTTAAAAGAACGGATAAGCCTGTTCCGCCACCTATGGCAACAATACGCGGCCCGCGGCTTAATTGCTTCTTCTGATACAAAATATCAATTAATTCATGCCCTCGTGATGCCGGGACGAATACGGCAATAAATGAGCGCATCATCCGCTTGATCCCTAAAATTAAAATTATAATGCCCGAAATTACAATTAAAGCATCTAAAAACTGAAGCAGCCAAAATCCTTCACTGCGCAGATTAGCTGTTCCTAAAATCAAAAGCGCTACTCCTAGGGCGCTCAAACCCACCCAGCGCTTAATACCTATGCCCGGATAAAACCATTTTAGAATACCGATAGAATTGGTTTTCATTTTATGAAATCAGTTGCGCATATTAAAACTAAATCTTTTTTTCGTCTTCTTGCGTAATGATTTTAATTACGGCTTTATCATCCATACAGGTGCGTAGGGTATCCCGGAAATATTTATCTTTTAGGAGGCGCGAAATTCTGGCCAAGGCCTTAAGGTGCGGGCCGGCGGAATCCTGCGAGGCAACCAGTAAAAAGAAAATGTAGGCTAATTCTCCGTCTAAAGAATCAAAATCTACTCCTTTTTTGGAAAGGCCAAAAGCCGCAACTAACTTATCTACACAATCGCACTTAGCGTGCGGTATGGCAATTCCTTGACCAATGGCAGTAGACCCAAGAACTTCTCTGGACATAAGAGCATTAATTAATTTATTACGATTGCGTTTTTCAACATCCCCGGATTCGATCAAAAGATCGACCATTTCTTTGATTACATCTTCTTTTTTGGTAGCTTTTATATCGGTGAGAATAGCTTTTTTGGAAAGAAAATCCATGATCTGCATTTATTTCTCCTTTTTAGATGAGCCTATCATTAATAGAACAAATTAAAGCGGGAGACGGGATTCGAACCCGCGACATCAACCTTGGCAAGGTTGCGCTCTAGCCAGCTGAGCTACTCCCGCACTACCTAGTGCGCACCCGCGCAACTCCATTAAGCACGGGATGCTGCAAGTTATCTCTTTTTTTGGGCGGAAGAGGATTTGAACCTCCAAGGGTTGCCCCAATAGCTCCTAAGGCTATCGCGTCTTCCAATTTCGCCACCCGCCCTTTAATCCCCTTGCCCTCTAAAACAAAATTTATTGAGCCTCCCGCGACTCCCCCGCTCTAACTTTACAGTATCTCAGGCGGGGTTTCGCCGCCATTACTAACGTAATGGCGGCTCAAGAACGCTTCCACCTCGTCGCGGAATCAAATTTATTGAGCCTCCCGCGACTCGAACGCGGCACAACCACATTAAAAGTGTGGTGCTCTACCGGATGAGCTAGAGGCCCAAATTAATTTCCCTACCATCTTGACTCGAAATTATCCTGAGTCCGCCAAAGCTTTGTGGCGAACGAAGGAACCTAAAATTCCAAAATTTCTTTTTCTTTGCTCTTTAAGAGCTCGTCAATCTTAGCAATATATTTATCGACTATTTTTTGTAATTCATCCACTCCGCGGAATTTTGCATCTTCGGAGACGATTTTATCCTTTTCCATTTTTTCCATGGCCTCTTTAGCATCCCTTCTGATCGTGCGCATTGAAACTCGGCCATCTTCAGACATTTTATGGACAAGCTTAGCCATCTCCTGTCGTCTTTCTTTGGATAGTTGCGGAACAGCAATCCTGATAATTTTACCGTCATTTGAAGGATTAACCCCAAGATTAGATTTCAGGATTGTTTTTTCAATCTCAACAATAACCGAAACATCCCAAGGCTGAATAACAATTAAATGTGCATCCGGAGCAGATATTGCCGCCAGCTGCTTGAGCATAGTCGGAGTCCCGTAATAATCAATGTGCAGGCCTTCAACCAAACTCGGAGATGCCCTACCGGTCCTGACCTCGTGGAACTGACGGTTCATCGACTCATAAGATTTTTTCATCTTTTCTTCCGTATTAAACAATACCTCTTTAATAGCCATACTTAGTTACCTCCAACTAGCTGACGACTGTACCAATATTTTCACCTAAAACTACACGCTTAATATTACCCAAACGATTAAGGTTAAAAACAACAATGGGCAATTTGTTATCCATGCATAAGCTGACTGCCGTTGCATCCATTACTTTTAATCCTTTTTTAAGCACATCAATATATTTCAAGTGGCTGAATTTTTTAGCATCTTTTACCTTCATCGGATCAGCCGAATATACTCCATCAACTTTAGTAGCTTTTAAAATCGCATCGGCATTGATCTCCATCGCGCGAAGCGCGGCCGCAGTGTCAGTAGTAAAATAAGGGTTGCCCGTACCGGCGACAAAAATTACCACTCTTCCTTTTTCTAAATGTCGTATTGCTCTTCTCTTGATGTAGGGCTCAGCTATCTTTTGCATTTCAATTGCCGTCATCACGCGAGTTGGGACGCCGGTTTTCTCCAATACATCCTGTAAAGAAAGACCGTTGATTACCGTAGCCAACATTCCCATATAATCTGCAACGGAGCGATCCATATCCAGACCGCGACAAGCGGTATTTTCCTGACCCCGCCAAATATTACCTGCACCCAAAACAACCGCCACATCCACCGCCAGATCCCTGATCTCTTTAATCTGCCGAGATATCGTAAGCAGCACCTGCGGGTCTATACCGTGGGTCTTATTCCCTTGAAGCGCTTCCCCGCTTATTTTAAGGACGATTCTTTTATAAACCGATTTGGCCATTTATTCGCCGATTTTGTAGCGGGTAAACCTGCGGATAACCACATTTTCGCCGATTTTTGCTACGATACTTCCTAAATAATCTTTAATCGTTAAACTGGGGTCTTTTACAAAAACCTGCTCTAATAAACAATTCGTCTTATAGTAATCTTCTTTACTTTTTTCATGCTTTAAGAGCTCCTCCGGAACATCTTCTTTTTTGATATACTCCGGGCTGGTCGCGGCAATATGCATCGCCAGATCCTTGGTGAATTTAATGAACTCGTCATTTCTGGCCACAAAATCCGACTCACAGTTAATCTCTAATAAAACTCCGATCTTATTACCATGATGTATATAGCAATCGACACGACCTTCTTTAGCCGCACGACTCTGCTTCTTAGCAGCAATCTCTAACCCTTGTTTACGTAATAATATCGCCGCCTGTTTTATATCTCCCTTAGCATCCTCTAAAGCTTTTTTACAATGCCCAACGCTTGAGCAGGTCAGCTCTCTTAATTCTTTAATTGCATTAACTGAACTTTTCATTTTAAGACTACCCCTTTTTTCTTAATTTTGGTTTAATTTCCGCCGCTGATTTTAAATGCGCCTTTTTCCCCGTTACACTATCATCAGTAAGCGGCTGGCTTTCTTCAACAATCTCTTCAATCTCTTTAATCTTAAGCTCCTCTTCCGGAAGCACTTCAGGTATTATATCTGGGGAAGCCTCTTCCACCTTAACTCCTTCTTGAGTAAGATAAGACAAGAATTTTTTCCTTCCTTCGATAATCGTATCGGCGATAATTGAGGCAACCGTGCGAATCGATTTAGTAGCATCATCATTTCCGGGGATAGGATAATCTACCAAAGACGGATTAGAATTAGTATCAATTAATCCGATGATCGGAATATTCAGCCGGCGCGCCTCACGCACTGCTGTATCTTCTTTTTTAGTATCCACAACAAATACTGCCTTAGGCATCCGCTCCATCGGGACAATTCCTGAAAAATTCTTATTCAGCTTAACCAGCTCTTTTTCTAAAAGCGCGACCTCTTTTTTAGTCAATTTCTCGAATGTCCCATCTGTGCGCATCTTTTCAATATCTTTGAGGCGATTAATACTCTTCTTAATGGTAGCGAAATTTGTGAGCATTCCTCCCGGCCAACGCTCAGTAACATAATACATCCCGCTGCGGATAGCCTCCTGCTTAATTACATCCTGAGCCTGTTTTTTTGTTCCTACAAAAAGCACAAATTCACCTTTTGCGGTTATCTCATTTAAAAAATCCCGGGCAGCGTTAATACATTCTTCGGTCTTTTCCAGATCGATAATGTAAATACCGCTTCGAGAACCAAAAATAAATTTTTTCATCTTCGGATTCCAGCGTTTAGTCTGATGTCCGAAATGTACACCCGCTTCTAAAAGTTGCTTAATTAATTCTGATGGCACGTTTTTACTCCCCCTTCTTTATCGGTTAATATGTATTCCTTGCCCATTGCAGAAAGCAAAGCACCCGGAGCTTAAAATAAGCTGGATGTTAGGGTAGGAAGTTAATCGGGTAATTATAGCAAAATTTTACTTATTTGCAACTATTTTTGTAGCTCTTGGGCCTCATATAACCGCTTGTATAAACCACCCTTTTCTAGCAGTTGGCTATGCGTGCCCTGCTCGACAATCATCCCTTTATCTATGACTACAATCCTGTTGGCATTTCTTACTGTGGAAAGCCGGTGCGCGATCATAAATACCGTTCTTCCGTAAACTAACTGATCCAAGGCCTCCTGAACTATACGCTCAGAAGTAGAATCTAACTGCGAGGTAGCCTCATCCAAGATTAATATCGGAGCGTTCTTCAAAAGGGCGCGGGCAATCGCAATACGCTGACGCTCTCCTCCTGAGATTTTTACCCCTCTATCACCGATAACCGTATCATAGCCTTGCGGGCAGTTAAGTATAAAATCATGGGCATGGGCTTTTTTAGCTACTTCTTCAATTTCGCCTAAAGAAGCGCTCGGCCGTCCATAAGCGATATTGGCGCGAACCGTATCATTAAAAAGCATAGTTTCCTGATTAACAATACCGATTTGATCGCGTAACGATTTCAAGCTAAATTCACGGATATTAACTCCGTCAATAGATATGTTTCCTTTTTGTGGATCATAAAATCGCGGAATCAAATCCACTAAAGTACTTTTCCCTGAACCACTAGGGCCGACAATTGCCAACATCTGGCCATATTCTATATCTAAGTTAATTTCTTTTAAAATCTGATTGTCGGCATAACTAAACCAAATATCGCTAAACTTGATATTTTTCTTGAAACCCCTCAAAACCTTTGGTTCTATAGCCTCTTCTACGCTGGATTTTGTTTCCAGTACTTCATGTATGCGCTCACTGGCTGCCATGGCCTGTTGATTCAAAGCATTAACCTGGCTTAATTTTTTAAATGGCCGGATCAAAGATAATAAAGAACCCAGGAAAAGCCCGAACACGCCAAAGGACAATCTCCCGGCAATAACCTCGCGGCCGCCCCAAAAGAAAACAAGAACTCCAGCTATTACACCTAAGAATTCAGTAGAAGGATTAAGCAACAGGGTACGCTTGATTGATTTCATGGAGATTTTATAATAATCCGAATTCACTTTATTAAATTTATTAACCTCATGCTCCTCCATATTAAAAGCCTTAACGATCCTAGCGCCCATGATCGTCTCATAAAGCAGGGAATTAGTGTCGGCGATTTTTTCCTGAGAACGCTTAGAGAGCTTTCTCAAAGCTTTACCAACTTTTACAATCGGTAAAGTTATTAAAGGTAAAAATACGAATGCGATCAGGGCCATCTTAAAGTAGATAAAAAAAATCACTGTGGCAAAGATAGCGATCTGTAAGCTTTGATAAATCAGATCAGTTGAACCGTAAGATACGGCGTTTTCCACGATCTTAACGTCATTGGTAATCCTCGACATCAGCTCGCCGCCGCGCTTATGTGTAAAATAACTAAGTGATAACGACTGGATCTTGGCGTAAAGCTTAGACTTAATATCCCTGACTACGCACTGGCCGATATCTGACATAAAATAGCTTTGGAAGAAACCAAATATCCCTTTTAAGAGAAAAAGCAGAAGAACCGCAAAAACCATATAGTTAAGCAGAACATCCGGAGGGGTATTATTGATCTTATCCACAAAACCGGCCAAGAAATCCGGCAATTTAGTGGGGACAATGATCTTTTTATTCGTCAAGACCTTATCTGCCAGAGGCACCATCATTGCCAAAGACACCCCGTCAAAGATGGCAGAAAACCCCATGCAGACGATGGCGATAATAAAAAGCCCTTTATAAGGCCCGACAAATTTTAGTAATTTCAGGTAATCCCGCATCAATTTCCTTTCTTTGGAATGTTTATTTTAACACATAATTTGAGGCTGGCAAACCTTTTTATTACGTACGAACGTAACACCGGCGCAATTCCATTAGGCGCCGGGTGTAATGTTTACCCCAGCCACAGAGGAAAAACTAGCATTCCCGAGAAAACACAGACAAGCCAAACGCGTTAAGAAAATATTAATTGCAACCAGATGTGCACTTTGCTATGATTATGGAATGAATAAATTGAAAGTGGCAGTAATCGGGGTAGGGCATTTGGGCAGTATCCATGCCAAAATATATAAGGAAAGCCGGAATTGCCAGCTAGTCGGCGTATGCGACACTAATCCGAATAATTTAAAGCGCGTCTCTAGTCATCTTCGGGTACCCGGGTATACTGACCATCAAGAACTTTTTGGCAAAGCTGATGCAGTCAGTATTGCCGTACCAACCGTCTTGCATCATAATATCGCCGCAGAATTTCTTAAGGCGAGCATCCATACCCTGGTTGAAAAACCTTTTACCCTCACCCTAAAAGAAGCCGATGACCTAATTGATCTGGCTCATAAAAATAAGCTTATTCTGCAGGTCGGCCACATCGAAAGATTTAACTCTGCATTCGCAGCTACTCTTAAAATTATTACAGTACCTAAATTCATCGAATGCCACCGCCTCTCGAATTTTCCCAATCGCTCCCTTGATGTAGGAGCTGTGCTGGATATTATGATTCATGATATTGATATTGTTTTGGGTCTGGTGAATTCTCCGCTGGAAAAAATTGACTCTGTAGGAATAAACGTCCTGACTAAATTTGAAGATATTGCCAATGCCCGCTTGACCTTTAAAAACGGCTGCGTAGCTAACCTTACTGCCTCGCGCATATCGGATGAAGTAATGCGTAAAATCCGCATCTTTCAGGAAAATACCTACATATCTTTAGATTATAAAAATGCCGAAGCATCAGTTTACCGGAAAATTGACCAAAAGATAACTAAAGAAAAACTGCCCATCGAAAAAGAGCAGCCCCTACAGAGGGAATTAGAATCATTCATCTCCTGTGTGACTAATAAAACTACTCCTCTTGTATCCGGAGAGGTCGCCCGGGAAGCTCTGGCAGTTGCCCTGCAAATTCAAAACCAAATATGGCACAAATAAGAAAAATATTCATTATCTGCGGCGAACCTTCCGGAGATCTTTTGGCGGGAGATCTCAGCCAAGTAATTAAAAACCTTGATCCAGGCATAAAGATATCCGGGGTTGGCGGAGAAAACTTAGCCAAATCCGGATGCGAGATTTTTTATGATATTAAAGAACTCTCAGTGATGGGGTTTTTTGATGTCTTGAAAAAACTGCCTAAATTTCTCAAATTAAAAAAAATAATTTTAGAGAAAATTAATACCGATAAACCCGATGCCATAATCTTAGTTGATTTTTCAGGTTTCAACCTGCGCCTGGCAAAAGCAGTCAATAAAGATATACCAGTCATCTATTATGTCAGCCCGCAGGTCTGGGCTTCAAGAAAAGGGCGGATAAACTATATTAAAAAGTTTATCTCAATGATGGTTGTACTATTTAAATTCGAAGAGGAATTTTACAGGAGAAATGGAATACAATCAACTTGCGTCGGGCATCCTTTATTGGATTTAGTGAAACCCTCCTTACCGGAACAGGAATTCTTAGAGAATTTCAGGATCTCTCCTGAAAAGAAGATCATTGCCCTGCTTCCCGGTTCACGTAAGCAGGAGGTGAAACTGATCTTACCAATAATGCTCAAAGCCGCTTATCTGATAAATCAAGTAATCCCGCAAACTCAATTTATTATCGCTAAATCCCCTAACTTAGATACTCAGATTTATCAAAATGAACGTAGAAAATTTTCTTTAGATATAAAGATTATTGACGGCAGGACCTACGACTGCCTGAGCATTGCCGAGGCAAGCCTGGTCTGCTCAGGAACAGCTACTCTGGAAGCAGCAATTACACAAAAACCTTTTGTAATCATCTACAAAACTAACCTCTTAAACTACCTACTCTACCGACCGCAAATAAAAATTCCTTATATCGGTATGGTCAACATCGTAGCCGGCAAAAAGATCGTTCCCGAATTTATTCAATTCGCAGCTACCCCGAGGAAAATCTCCGCATCGATTCTAAAATTCCTGCAAGAACCTCTTGCTGCTGACTGCCTAAGTCAAAGCCTGAAAACCATAAAAGATGACCTTGGCTCTGCCGGTGCAGCAGGACGGGCCGCAAAACTTATTCTTGATTTTATTTATCCTTAGCTAACTCTATCCGTTCATCAATCGGTGGATGGGTAAAAAAGAAAAACTTGATGACCGGATGAGGGGATCTATCAGCAAGATTTTGAGCAGCTAACTTCTCCATCAACGAGATAAATGCTGTTTTATTTGCGGTAACTTTCAGCGCTAAGCTATCTGCTTGTCTTTCAAAACAACGGCTGATGAATGCCTCAAGCGGCTGCGTAATCATCCCAAAAAATATAAAATACAGAAAAATCAGCGGTAAACTAGCCAATCTCGTGAGATAATCTAGATTAAATATCCCTAAAACATAGGAACTAGTCCTAAAGATCAAATAAAATGTGGCTAAAATTACCAGGGAGTTTACGATAACCAGCTTCAACATATGCCCAAGCCGATAATGCGCGAATTCATGTGCCAGGATCACCTCGATCTCATCATGAGTATACTTATCTTTTAAGGTATCTGCCAAAAGTACACGTTTAGTCTTACCCATTCCGGTAAAAGCAGCGTTGGCCTTAAGCGTTTTCTTGCTAAAATCTATTTGGAAAACATCCAGTAGCTTGATCCGCATCTTCGCCGCTAAATCAAAAATCTTCTGGCGCAGAATTTCATCATCGATTTTTTTATATTTAAAAAATAAAGGAATAATTAAAACCGGAGTTAATTTGGCTAAGACCACGCTAAAAAATATCCAGAAAACAGACGCTGCCAGCCACCATCGGCTAAAATTTCCCAGGATCCAATAAAAAGATAAAACCAGTATTAATAAAATTATATACGCCAACCCGGCGGATTTTAACTGATCCATCCACCAGGCCGACACTCTCTGTTTAGTCAAGTTGAATCGATGCTCAAGAATGAAGCTGGAGTAAAAATTTAACGGTAAACTCAATAAATAATACAGCAACAAAGCGACTAACAGGAATAGGGCAGAACGCAGATAATTCACCAGTCCAAAATTGTTCACCCAAGACTCCAGCGACAAAGAAAACCCTGATCCTAAAAAAATCAGGATCAGGGTTAGGCTGTAGGCTAAATCAATAATGCTTAATGCGTATTTACGATGCGAATAACTTCTGGCTAAATCAGCCATTTTGTCTACGAAGACAACACCCGCGCAATTAGCGCACAAGCGCATGCCGACGCATACCTATTGCGTCGGGCGCCACTAAGCGCGGGGTGTCTTAGCTGTTTTTGCAATTGGCGCCACATTAACAAATGTGCGCACCTTACCATGGCTGGTTTTTTTGCGGGTAAAATAAACTTTGCCTGCACAGCGGGCAAACAAAGTACCCGGGCCGCGCACATTCACCCCTGCTTTATAGGTATCCACACCGCGCACCAGAATTTCTCCGGTCTTAACCAGCTTTCCACCGCTTGTTTTTAACGCCTTGTCTTTTTTAGGAGTAGAAAAACCACCGATCATTTTAATCCTTCCCGACTGCCCACGGCAGTCCTACCTGCCCGGAAGCAGGTTTATTATTTTATATGAAAATAATATTACCACATAATCCTTAATTAAGCAATACCTCTTCATCTTTATCCGGGATATGCACATCCAGACCTTTTTGGATCAATATATCGGCAAGGGCCTGAGATTGTTCGAGCTCTCCATGCACCAGAAAAATACGTTTCAGTGGCAGACATTTTGAAACAAAATCCATTAACTCCGTTTGGTCGGCATGTCCGGAGAAAGCGTTAATTATTACAACCTCGGCATTAAGCTCATACTCTACTCCGAATATTTTCACAAAAGGATTTTTTTCAACTATTCTTCTGCCTAAAGTATCCCGGGCCATGTATCCGACAACCAAAACCATATTGCGCGTATCCTCAATATTATTCTGCAGATGATGCAGGATCCTTCCGGATTCACACATACCGCTACCGGCAATAATAATCATCGGCCGCCGGTCGGCATTTAAAGCCTTGGATTCTTTTTGCTCGCGGATAAAACGCAGATTTAATAATTCAAAAGGATTATCTCCTTTGCCGAATGCATGGCGGGTCTTATCATTTAGAAAATCGATGTGATATTCGAAAAGATCAGTAATATTTGTCGCCAAAGGACTATCTACATAAATAGGCACCGTAGGAATAAGCTTATCCTTAAGTAATTCGTTCAGGAAATAAATCACCTCCTGCGTACGTTCAAGGGTAAAAGAAGGAATGAGCACCTTGCCTCCTCTTCTTACGGCCCGAGAGATCGCTTCTCTTAATTTTGACTGCGCTTCCTCAATAGGCCGGTGCAGGCGATTACCATAAGTGGTCTCCATGATCAGATAATCAAGCCCTTTAGGGATCACTGGATCTCCCAGAAGAGGAAGATTTTTTCTTCCTAAATCCACCGCATAACCCAGGCGTAAAGATTTTTCTCCGACTTTAATATCCAAAACCACTGTCCCTGAGCCTAAGATATGCCCGGCATCCAAAATAGTTGCGCTAACATCTTTAGCAATACAAAACTTCTGGTTATAAGAGATCGAGCGAAAAATTTTAGTGGCACGCGCTGCTTCCTTTACCGTATATAAAGGCTTACGCATTGGCAGATTAATGCGCCGGTTGATTTTATTCACATAGCGCACATCTTCTTCCTGGATCTTTCCCGAATCAATCAGCATGAGATTAGCTAAATCCTTAGTTGCCGAGGTGGTGTAGATCTTACAACGTAGGCCATGCTTAATTAAATTAGGAATATTACCGCAATGATCGATATGGGCGTGAGATAAAACCATAGCATTGATCGTGCGCGGGTTATAATGAAAAGTTGTATTAATTTCATAAAAGGCGTCACGACGCCCCTGAAATAGGCCGGCATCAAGAAGAACCTCTGTTCTACCGGCGGAGATTAAGTGGCTTGAACCGGTAACTGTCTTTGCGCCACCGAGAAATTTTACGGTAATGGACATAGATAATACGGATTTTAGGTTATGAAAAGATTACGTGAGGAAAATTTTCCATCAGTAGTAAGATTTACTCCCAGCCGCTTCAGGCCCACCTCATCTCCCGGGGTAGGAATATGCGTCATGTGCATTTCACAATTTCTTAATTCTCCAAGCTTTTTCATTGTCAGTTCTGCGGTATGATTTGTAGCTGCACTTATGGAAAGAGCGATCAAACACTCCTCTAAATCCAGGCTTTCTGAATCTGCTTTCAGAATATCTTCTTTAAGCTGGGCGATTTGATTGATAATATGCGGACTAAGCAGAAGTATCTCATCCGGAATGCCTGCTAAAACCTTAACCGCATTCATCACTAAGCTGGATGCCGCATGCATAAGCTTAGAATTTTTTCCGGTAATAATCTTGCCGTTATTTAATTGAATCGCTGCTGCACAATATATTCCTTCGTGCCCTTTTTCTAATTTTTCTGACTGCTCTGCCGCCGCTCTTGCTTTTTCCACAACTAACCGGTCAGTAACCTTAATCCCTAGCTCCTCCATAAGTAAAACTACTCTATCCACGGTCTCTTTTTTCTCAATACCTAAAAGATATTCACTATTATACCTGAAATACCTGCGGATAAGTTCCTGTCTAGCCGCCTCCTGCACTACTTGATCATTAACTATTCCCAAGCCCGCACAGTTGACCCCCATATCAGTAGGAGAATTATATGTAGGAAATTTAAAATTCTGCGTATAGATTTTACTTAAGATAAGCTTGAGGATCGGAAAGCTTTCTACGTCGCGATTATAATTAATTGCGGTTTTATTGTATTTATTCAGATGAAACGGGTCTACCAGATTAAAATCCTGGATATCGGCGGTAGCAGCCTCATAGGCAATATTCACCGGATGCTTCAGCGGCAGATTCCAAATGGGAAATGTTTCAAATTTTGCATATCCGGCATTTATTCCGCGTTTATGCTCATGGAATAGCTGAGAAAGACAAGTTGACAGCTTCCCGCTATTGGGCCCGGGTGCCGTAACCACAACAATGGGATTCTTAGTCTGGATATAATCATTCTTTCCAAAACCATTTTCGCTGGCAATTGCATCGACATCGGCAGGATAATCGGAAATAGGATAATGCAAATAAACTTTAACTCCGCGGCGCTCTAATTTATTTTTAAATATAACTGCCGAAGGCTGATTGGCAAAACGCGTAATCACAACCGCTAAGATATCCAAGCCCCACTTCCTTAAATCATCGATTAATTTAAAAGTTGCTGCATCATAAGTAATTCCGAAATCTCCGCGTACTCTTCCCTTCTCAATATCCGCCGCATAAATAGAAAGCACAATATCAATTTTATCTTTTAGACACTGTAATAATCTTATCTTTACATTAGGATCATAACCGGGTAAAACGCGGGCGGCATGAAAATCAAAACAAAGCTTTCCTCCAAACTCAAGGTAAAGCTTATTATCAAATTTTTTCACCCTCTCGACAATGGCCAGGGTCTGGTCTTTAAGATACTTCTCGTTATCAAAACCTGTTTTTTTAGTCATCTTGTGCCTATTTATTAAGCATATTATATTATATGCTTATTTATTTGTAAAGAATACAAAGTTCATTTTTCGTAGGTAGAATAAAAATAAGGGGTGTGTGCCTTAAACTCTGCAGCGCAGGTATCAACCAGCTTAAAATCCACCGTTATATTCATGGACTTCCTTAGATCATAAACCACTGTCTCATCTAAAGATAAAATTTTAGCCAATTGCCTGTCACTAAAACCATATTCCTTGGCGCGCCTGAGTAATTCATGAGTTATATTATTTTTGTTCTCAATCAACTCTCTTTCACAATCAATGATCTCTTTAATATTATGCAAAAACCAGCGGTCAATTTTAGTTAAATCATGGATTGCTTCAATATCTAATTTAGCGCGAAAAGCATCCCCGATATAAAAAATCCTCTCGGCATTAGGCTGCTTCAGCTTCTGATAGATCTTATCTAAAATCTCTTTTTCTATTCGCATATCTTCCAGATTATTAAAAACAATGCTCTCCAAGCCGAACTTTTTAATTTCTAAAGAACGTAATCCCTTTTGCAGGGCTTCTTTAAATGTGCGGCCGATAGCCATGGCCTCCCCTACCGACTTCATCGATATTCCTAAGGTATTATCTGCCAAAGCAAATTTTTCAAAAGTAAACCGCGGTACTTTAACCACGCAATAATCAATCGCCGGCTCAAAACAGGCAGGCGTTGATTTAGTAATATCATTAGGAATTTCATCAAGGGTATAGCCCACCGCAAGCTTAGCGGCAATTTTAGCAATAGGAAATCCCGTAGCCTTTGAAGCCAACGCTGAACTGCGCGAAACACGAGGATTCATTTCAATAACCACCATCCTGCCGGTTTCAGGATTAATGGCAAACTGAATATTGGAACCTCCGGTTTCAACGCCGATCTCCCGGATACAAGCCAAAGCTGCATCGCGCATTAATTGGTACTCTTTGTCCGTTAATGTTTGGATCGGGGCAACGGTAATGCTGTCTCCGGTATGTATGCCCATAGGATCAAAATTCTCAATAGAACAAATAATCACTACATTATCTTTTAAATCACGCATAACCTCTAACTCAAATTCCTTCCAACCGATCACAGACTCCTCAACCAGGATCTCGCTGATCATGCTGGATTCTAATCCGCGTTTAGCCAAAAGCTTGAACTCATCCAGATTATAAGCAATTGATCCACCTGCTCCTCCCATAGTAAAACTGGGACGGATAATCAAAGGAAAGCCTATTTTTTTAGCGATAGAGATCGCTTCGTTTAAATTATCGGCCTGGTCACTTTTAGGCAGGTCTAAACCGATTTTTTTCATTGCCGCCTTAAACAACTTACGGTCTTCTCCTTTTTTTATCGCTTTGATATTGGCTCCGATAGTCTCGACCTTATATTTTTTTAAGACTCCTTTTTTATCTAATTCCACAGTCGTATTCAGAGCAGTCTGGCCGCCAAGAGTAGGCAAGAGCGCATCCGGCCTTTCTTTAGCGATAATTTTTTCAACCATCTCTGCGGTAATCGGCTCAATATAAGTTCTATCGGCAACCTCCGGATCGGTCATAATTGTAGCCGGGTTAGAATTGACTAAAATTACCTTATACCCCTCCTGCTTTAAAACCTTACAAGCCTGAGTGCCGGAATAATCAAATTCACAGGCCTGACCGATAACAATCGGCCCGCTTCCAATAATTAAGATCTTTTTTAGATCAGTGCGTTTTGGCATATTTTATTTTTTTTGATTTCTGCATTAATTTCAAAAACTCAGCAAATAAATACTGTGCGTCATGCGGCCCGGGAGAAGCTTCAGGATGAAACTGTACGGAAAATACAGGCAGCTTTTTATGGCGCAAGCCCTCTGAAGTTTCATCATTCAAGTTCAGATGAGTCAACTCAATATTTTTTTTATTTAAAGAATCTATACTCACGCAGAATCCATGATTCTGGCTGGTTATAGAAATTTTACCGGTTCTTAAATCTTTTACCGGATGATTTGCCCCATGATGGCCGAATTTAAGTTTATAAGTTTTACCCCCGAAAGCCAGCCCAAGCATCTGATGCCCCAGACAAATTCCAAAAATCGGCAGCCGGCCGATTAAATTAGCCACTGTTTTAATCACATAACCAACTGCTGCCGGATCCCCCGGCCCGTTAGAAAGTAAGACCCCGTCAGGATTCTCCTTGAGGATCTCCTGATAAGTTGTCCAGGCAGGTACAACCGTGACATTGCATTTAAGGCGTTTTAATTCTCTTAATATATTTAACTTTACGCCACAATCCAGGACTACAACTTTGTATTTGTTTTCCTTAGACTGCCAATAAACATATTTCTTCGGGATAGTAACTTCTTTGACTAAATCCAAACCCATCAAGCCGCGGCTTTTTTTTGCTTTAGTCACCAGGCTCTGTTCGCTGGAATCAAGCGTAGATAAAATTGCTTTCATCGCGCCTTTCTCTCTGATATGCAAAGTAAGTGCGCGTGTATCGATTCCTTCAATGGCTAAAATATTATTCTCTTTTAGATAATCGCCCAGATCCTGATCTTTTCTCCAGTTACTGGCTAATTTACTGTACTCCTTAACTACAAAACCTTCTAAAAATGGTTTACGGCTCTCCGCATCCTCATGGTTAATACCATAATTTCCGATCAAAGGATAGGTCATTGCCACAATCTGGCCGCTATAGGAAGGATCGGTAATGATCTCCTGATATCCGGCCATGCTGGTATTAAACACAACCTCGCCCAGAGCCTCCCCGCTTGCGCCGAAGGAGCGACCTTTAAATATTGTACCATCTTCTAAAACGAGATAAGCCTGCATAATTATTTTTTTTCTACAGCTGCGCGGATAAATTCAGCGAACAACGGATGCGCTGCGTCAGGTTTAGATTTAAACTCAGGATGAAATTGTACGGCAATAAAATACGGGTGATTTTTTAATTCTAAAATCTCAACTAAGTTTTTCTTCGGATAAACTCCGGAAAAAACCAGCCCCTTAGACTCAAGTTTTTTACGGAATTTATTATTAAATTCAAATCTATGCCTGTGACGCTCGGAAATGATATTTTTCTTATAAACTCTTGCGGCCAGGGTGCTCTTTTTTATTTTACAAGGGTAGGCACCCAGGCGCATCGTGCCGCCCATATCCTTAATATTTTTTTGTTCGCTCAAAAGGCTGATTACATGATTCTTAGCTTTAGGTTTAAATTCGGTAGAATTTGCATCCTTTAAACCGCAAACAAAACGAGCAAATTCCATTACCGCACACTGCATCCCCAGGCAAATCCCTAAAAAAGGAACTTTATTTTTCCGCGCAAAACCAACTGCCTGGATCTTTCCCTCTATACCTCTGGACCCAAACCCTCCGGGCACCAAAATCGCATCTACCCCGCCAAGCAATTTCAAAGCTCCATGTTTTTCAATATCTTCGGAATCAATCTTTTTAATCTCTACTTTTACCTGATTGCTAATTCCACCGTGAGTAATCGCCTCATAAATAGACTTATAGGCATCCTGCAATCCGATATATTTACCTACCACCGCCACCTGAACAGTTTTTTTAGGGCTAAGCTGCCGCTCAACTACATTCTTTTCCCAATCCTTTAAATCAGAGGGCTTAGAGATTAATCCAAAATGGCCTAAAATTATCTCATCTAAGATCTGTCCCTTAAAAACCAAAGGAACCTGATAGATAGATTCCACATCGCGCGATTCAATAACCGCTTCTTTTCTTACATTGCAAAACAAAGAAATTTTTTCTTTAACCTCATCAGAAAGTGGTCTTTCCGTCCGGCAAATTAGAATATCCGGCTGGATTCCGATCTCGCGTAAGGTTTGCACGCTATGCTGCGTAGGCTTAGTTTTAATCTCATCCGCAACTTTTATGTAAGGGATCAAAGTAAGATGAATATAAAGGACATTTTTTTCACCGGCATCTAATTCAAATTGCCGCGCAGCCTCTAAAAAAGGCAGGCTTTCGATATCTCCGACAGTCCCGCCCACTTCAATCAAAACGATGTCCGCCCGGCTAACCTGGGCAACCTTTTTAATCCGATCCTTGATTTCATTGGTAATATGCGGGATAACCTGAATAGTTTTACCTAGATAATCACCCCGGCGCTCACGCGAAATTACCGCGTTATAAACCTGACCGGTGGTAGCATTGTTAAATTTGGTCATTGCCGCTTTGGTAAATCTCTCGTAATGGCCCAGGTCTAGATCGGTTTCAGCGCCATCATCGGTAACATAGACCTCCCCGTGTTGATAAGGATTCATTGTCCCCGGATCAACATTGATATAAGGATCCAGTTTCATTAACGTAACTTTTAGGCCGCGGGATTCCAGGATTTTACCGATGGAAGCAGAAGCTATTCCCTTGCCTAAGCTTGAGATTACACCGCCGGTTATAAAGATAAATTTAGTCATAATTTACATGAAGAAGGCGTTTAGTGCCGACTATCCGGCCGCTAAACGCCTTTGTTTTATTAACTATAACAAAAGCAATCAGTAATGTCAAATAGAAATTTTCTAGGCTAAATGCAAGAATTCTTTGCCTTCCTTCCAAGGATTAAGGAAGCGCTCGATACTCAAGCTATTATCTTGCGCCAGGTCGATACTGCGCCTCTTTTCAACAGGAGAAACTACCTCAACTTTCGGCCTGCGGATATCGGATTCATTTTCATCTCTAACCAAGGCAATGCTTGCGTCATTTAGCGCAACTACCGAACCCACCGGCCAAAGCCCGACAAATTTAAAAAATTTATCCAGCAGCTGCGGATCAAATGAAACTCCATCGGTACTATTCATTATATTATAAACTAGATCCGGAGCATAATCCTGTTTATAGCTGCGCCTTTGCGAAAGGGCATCGTAGACATCGCAAATCGAAACAATCGAAGAGGCAATATGCTGTTTTCTTAAATTAGGCAAGCGCGGATAACCTGAAGCATCATATTTTAAATGGTGCTCAAAACTGACCACCACCGGCAATATCCCCAAACTATCGACATATTGAAGCATAATCTCTGCACCTAATATAGTGTGGCTTTTAACGCTCCCGAATTCCTGCTCAGTCAGTTTGCCGGGTTTTTGCAGTATTTTACGTGAAATAGAAAGCTTACCGATATCATGAAACATCGCCGCAACCCCGATATTTAAAACATCATTTTTGTCAAAACCTAACCGAGAGGCAAAATACATGGAAAAAATAGAAACATTAAGCATGTGCGTATAGGTTTGGACATCGTATCTTTTGAGCGTAGCCAGCTTGAGCAACTCATTGCGCTGCGTGCTTAAATTCTCCATAATATTATTCAATGAAAATCTAAGGGCAAGATGGTCAATTTTTTCGGAATTAAGCACACCGCTTAAAGCCTGACTAACTTTATCTACGGAAGAAACATAAAGATCGATATTGGCCGCACCCCTATCCCCCTCTTGCATCCTATCATCAACTTTAAGCTTGCCGATATTAATATGCTCTACGCCGGTAAGCCTAAGCATCTCTTGGGGATCACCTTTAAAATCTTCTTTAGGCCGACTGATAAAATTTATAAAAATACCGAGCTCCTCTTTGCTTAAACCGAAGAAAAAAGCAAGCCTTTCAATATTCCTCTCTTTTAAATATAAAATTGAGGGACGTAAAAACTTACCCAAGTCAAAGAGAATTTCTTTTTCAAAAGCCAGCTCTTCACCGATTATACCGATGACTACCTCCTGACGCATGGACAAAACATCTTTAAAAGCCGTATAGGCGCTATCCAAAGACCTGGTAAACATCGGATGCACCCCTCCATACATCTTAAGCGCCTGAAGGCAATTGAGCAGATCCTTAAAAGCTATTTCAATATTAGCGCTCATTCCACTCTCCTAAAACCTGCTTGGCTTTATTACGTAATCCCCTATTCCAGAAAAATTTCCTGGCGGATAGATCACGAACCCTTTCAACTGCTTCAGGGATCCTCAAATCAAAAACTATCTGTATATTTTCAATAAATAGCTTATTCTTGCTTCCCCAGGGACTGGAGATCCTAAACAATAAATCCAACGCCGTATTTATTCCCTGGGTATCTTTCATTAAAACCGAAAGCAAATTTTTTCTAAGTGAGACTGAATCCGTACCTAGCTGACGGATCAAAAAATCTGCGTCTATTTCTTTAAATTTACGCATGCCTTTTAGTGTTTCGCATTTTATCAATTCATTAGCCGAAGAATAAATATATTCCATTACGGGTAAAACTGAAAAGCCTTGAAGCTGGCTCAAAGAATCAACTAAACCAAAGATATAATCCATATCCTGAAGCTTCTTTTCCAAGCGGCGGCAAAAAATATCCGCCTGGGCCGGAAATAATCTAAAAAATAAACTTAAAATTTGCTGGTCTGCTTTTTCAGCAATAAATATTTTATTCAGATAAGCGTCGGCCCCTTGAGCTGATATCAAGATCATATCTAAAAGAAATTCCTGCCCCACAAGTAAGGTTTGATTTAAAACTGCATTTTCAATAGACATTGAGAGCTGTTTTTCAAGCTCAATACATGCCGCTATGGCCTCATTTTTTCGCTTGGTTAAGAGGCTGTGAAGGTCTTTTAGAAAATCAAAATCATTATCTTCAAATATACCGGATAGTTCTTTAATTAAAATTTCTGCAGCAGATTTTAAATTATCATTATCCGCATTGATCGCCAAAAGATTCAAAACTATATAACGGTAATTCTGGCGGAGTGATTTTTGATCAAAAGATCCTACTCCGGAAGAAGAGATACCTTTCATTAAAGATTCCAAAATATTGCGGTAGACCGGGGATAATTTGTCGCTTTCGGATCCGGTTAACAAATTCTGAACTCTTTTTACCGCGTTGGGATTGTTTTCTAAGTGCAGCCCTTGATTTGTCTTGTTCTGAAATTTTTCGGCGATCTGACGCAGATCCTTCTGCTCAGAAATTTTAGAAAAAAACCTCAGACTTAAATCATCAAAATTTTCCTCCTGGACAATTCCCTCCCAAAGAAGATTACTGAAATCTTCCTGATCCAGACTTTTAAAAACAGGCTTGAGTCTCCCTAATTCTTCTTCTTTCAGAGATTTTTTATTATTTAAAATCCAGAGAAAAACATCTCTAGAGCATTTGTCAAATTTTTCTTTATTTTTTTCCTTTAAAGAAACCAGGAATTCTCCGATACTAGAGGGCACATCTTCAGCCTCAAAAATATCCTTTTGGCTACTGCGTTTTAAGAGCGGGCCAAAGTTGTCAGCCAGGATATCCAATTTAGCACTATCATTACTCTGCGTTGCTTCCTTAAGCATATAAGCCCAAATATCACCGCACTCCTGGCCCTGAACATGTAAAAACGCCGAATAATCCAGCTCATCTACCGTAAAATGAGCAAGCGGTTTACTCTTAAGAATGGCGTTAATCCCGCCACTTTTAAAAACATCCTTTTTGGGTAAAGAGATTGCGGAAAGAAACTGGATTGATTCCTGCAGGGTAACCCCACTTCTAATTTCGATACTCTTGAGTTTACGCTGATGCAGTTGGCCGGCCAGCTCATCATAAAAACCGCCCTTGGTCAAATTCTGGCCTTCCACCACAATGCCTGTAGTGGTTATTCCGATTTTAAGCGGATCCAAAACAGCCAGGGTATTATCAAGCTGCTCTTTAAAATTTTCAACGGATTTAATAAAATAGGGGTGATCTTTGGAATAAGAAGACGCAGTGGTAAGGGAAATTCTTAAAGCACGGAAGAAATCTTCTAATATTTTTTCATTGTTCACAAAACTATTTTACAACTAAATAACCCCTCCTGCAACTAGAATTAAGAAAAACAGGGGGACGCTTCTATGATTTTTAAAAACTATAGAAGCGTCCCCCTGTTTTTCTTAAAACTTAACCCTTCATTATTTTCTTAGCCTTGTCATCAGCTGCATCTGTAATAAAAGGTATATTGGTTTCTTTCTCTGTTTCACGGTTTGCCGAGAAGATATCATCGCGGGTAATTGACTTAAGCGTGAATCTTCTTGCGCCGGCCATTAACTGCTGGATACCAGCTGCCAATTTATCCGCCAGCGTCCAGAAAGCAACCGCACCTAAAGGCACGTTTTTCATCTCGTCTTTGCCAACCCTCTTCTGAAGATCATAGTAACCGGCAAAGAGCTCATCTGCAGTTGCACCTAATTCAGCTACAGATACCGGAAGCTTATCCCAGCTGCCGCTTACTTTGGCTTTTACGGAAGGATTCAATACCCCTTCAATATTGGAGCCTAAATACGCCGGGATCATTAAAGCACGGCCCATACAAACTAATTTTGTATAAGGAGCACCTAATGCCAAGGCTTTGAAAATATGGTCTTCGCGGGCAAGTCCGCCGGCAAAAGCCATATCCACAATTTTAGTACCTTTTTTACGTAAGATCTCGGCATACTCATAAGCCTTAGCGTGTAATAATAGCGACGGAACGCCCCAGGTCTCCATCATATTCCACGGGCTCATCCCTGTGCCGCCGCCTGAGCCATCAATGGTAAGTAGGTCAAGCTTGGCTTCGGATGAATATTTTATCGACATGGCTAATGCTTCCATGCCGTAGGAACCGGTTTTCAAAGATATTCTCTTATAACCGATTTTACGCAAATATTTAACTGCCTTCATAAAATTTTCTTCGACTTGTTTTTCCGAAGAAAGGCTGGTATAGCCTAGACGGCTGTGACGGGCAATGGATTTAATCGCGCCGGCCTTAAAAGCATTCTGCACTTCAGGCAGGGTCGGATCAGGATCAACCACATAACCGCGCTTCTTCAAGAACTGTGCATATTCAAGGCTGGTAACCTGGATCTCTCCACCGATACATTTGGCGCCTTGTCCCCACTTTAATTCGATGATAACCTTATCACCGTATTTTTCAATGACGTACTCGGCAACTCCATTACGTGTATCCTCAACATTCATCTGCACGATAATTGCACCATATCCGTCGTAATAGCGCAGGAATGTTTCAATCCTACGGTCTAATTCCGGAGCTTTAATAATTTTACCGTTTTTAATTTCAGCCTGCTTATCAATACCGACAACATTCTCTCCGACAACAATCGGCACACCGACTAAAGCTGCACCGGTAGCAAAAGATTCCCAGTACTTAGCGGCGACAAAAGTTGAACCCAGTGCCCCAGTCATTAAAGGAGCTCTGAATTTAGTTTTAACTTGCTGTCCAAATTCTCCCTCAATATTTACATTAGGGAAAATACAATCATCCTCGGAATTAGAGAGCCCTTTGGGAAGCCCGGTTGCACCGTAATTATAACCATTGATGCGCAAAGAATTATACGCAACTCCTAGGTGAGTTGTATTTGCACTTCCTGCGGTAGTAAAACTATAGTCTCTGGGATATAAAAGCTTCCTTCCCTTTAAACTGGAAAGCCAGGTCTCGCATTTTCCCATACAGTCTACGCGGCAAAGAGTACATAATCCGCTCTCGCAGGGATTGCCTCTGTTGACCGTACCTAAAGCATCATTTGTTTTCGGCCACTGGATCATGGATACTTCCTCCTTCTTTAGTCTTAAATCTTAATCAGATTTTGCCTAAAAATAAGGCAGTTGAGCTTAAATAAAAAGACGCCTATTTTAGATTTAATAGACGTCTTTGTCATTTAAATCTAGCTTAAAAATTTTTTAAGGCTTTGCAACACTGCAAAACCAAGGCATGATATTTAAGGTATATAATAATACATTAAATTTCTTTGTCAAGAATTTTGCAGGATACTTATTGCCGCTTTTTTGGCCATACCGAGCGCCTCAATAACCGTTCCTTCTCCGCCGGCAATATCTCCGCCGGCAAAAACATGCTTAATCGAAGTCTCCATCGTCGCAGAATTAATTATAATATCTTTGTATTTATCGGTTTTTAATCCGGGAGTGGCACCGGTTAAAACCTGATTTGCTCCCAGGCCCACAGCAATGATCGCCAGATCACAGGGAATACTAAAATCACTGCCTTGCAGAACAACAGGCTTTCTTCTACCGGATTCATCCGCATCTTGGAGTTCACAGATCAGGCAATTTAATTGGCGCACAAAACCCTGATCATCAGAATCAAATTCCTTGGGTTGAGTAAGAAATTTAAACTTGATCCCCTCCTCTTGGGCATGTTGAATCTCAAGCCTGCGCGCCGGCATCTCAGTTAATGTCCGGCGATAAACAACCGTAACGTGCGGTTCTATGCTGCTCATCTTCTGCAGACGTAAAGCACAGCGCGCTGCATCCATGGCAGTATTACCCCCTCCAATTACCAAAACATGTTTACCAATATTTACCGGCGTATGATATTCGGGAAATTTATAGGCAGACATCAGGTTAACCCGGGTCAGGAATTCATTAGCCGAATAAACATTGCAAAGATTTTCTCCTTTGATCCCCAAAAATGACGGCACCCCTGCGCCAAGGCCTAAGAAAATCCTGTTAAATCCCTGTTGAAATAATTCCTCTAAAAGAACCACCTTGCCGGCAATGGTATTGGTAATAAACTTTACCCCTAATTTCGTTAAGCAATTGATCTCATAATCCAGAACTTCACGCGGAAGACGAAACCCCGGGATGCCATATCTTAAGACACCGCCGCAACTCTGCAGCCCCTCAAAAACCGTCACCTTTACTCCTTTTCTGGCTAATTCACCAGCGCAACATAAACCCGCCGGGCCGCTGCCAACAACCGCCATCTTGACTTCAGAGAACCGGCCATCCGGCTGCATCGGTACCTCCAAATTATTTTGCATTCCGTAGTCGCCGATAAACCTTTCCAGAAAATGGATGTTAACTGCCTCCGGACTGCAATATGCTAATTTACCTTTGTTCAATACACAGGATCTACGACATTGATATTCTGCCGGACAAACCCTTCCGCAGATAGAAGGAAAATTATTCGTTTGGCGAATAGTAGAGTAGGCGCCGGGATAATCTTTTTTAGTGATCTGCAGGATAAATTTTTTAATATCTATCTTTACCGGACAACCTAAGATACAGGTAGGATTTTTGCATTGTATACAGCGGCCGGCCTCAGATAGGGCCTCCTGCTCTAAATACCCGGATACTACTTCATTAAAACCTTCTGTTCTTTTATCCGCAACCAATTCTCTCATAGTCGGAAACCGTTTCCCCTTTAGCCCGGAAACTGTTTCCAAGCTAAACGGGAAAGGGGGTCTAAAATTTTAATTTACAGATATGTTTTTCTTTAACCCTATACATGGAATTTCTTTTTTCCAGTTCTTCCCAATCAACTTGATCAGCCAGAAATTCCGGGCCGTCAACGCAGCTGAATTTTACCTCACCATTCACCCTAACCCGGCAGCAGCCGCACATCCCGGTTGCATCAACCATCAAAGCATTCAATGAAACAATTGTTTTAATCTTAGAAGCAAGCCCCAATTCCGATACTTTTTTCATCATCGGAATCGGCCCTACCGCATACACTAAATCATGCTTATCCTTCTTAAGCAACTTTTCTAAAACAACCGTAGTGAACCCTTGTTCTCCGGATGAGCCATCATCGGTTAGTAAATATATTTTATCTGCTAGACTTTTTAATTCTTTTTCTAAAATCAATGCTTCTTTGGTTCTGGCTCCTAGAATAACCGTCACTTTATTTCCCGCAGCTTTTAGGCCTTTGGCTACAGGATAAATTTCAGCAATCCCGACTCCTCCGCCGACTAAAATAATTTCCCCGTATTTTTTTATCTTTGTAGCCTGGCCCAGCGGGCCGACCAACGCATACAAAGTATCCCCTACATCAAGAGCACCTAAAAGTTTTGTCGTCAGCCCTACCACTTGAAAAATAAGCGTTATGGTATTAGCCTGGCTATCCGCATCAACAATAGTAAGCGGAATTCGCTCTCCTTTTTCATCGACCATGACCACAACAAACTGGCCGGCTTGAGCTTTCTGGCTGATCTGTGCAGAAGCAAGGACAAGCTTGACAATCTTTGCTCCGGGACAATCTGCGATAACCTCTTTAGCTATAATTTTCATATCTTTTATTCTGGTTACTTAGCTGCTAACTTAACAACTTAATTGAATATACTACTATAATTCTACCTTGTCAATTTTCTTAAAAACCGCTAAATTATTAAACAAATTCATCTCTGGCGCCGTTTTCAACGTGTTCAAAAATATCCTGCAGTAAGCCCCGATCATCAAGGTTTAACTCTCTGCTTAGATCTTCAATAAGTTTTTCACCGCATCCTTTTACTTTAGGCGAAGCAAAATCAATGATATACTCCCGCAAAGTAACCAAAGCATTTAAACTGCACTTTCCCTTAATCGTGCCGGGCTTGGCTAATTTCATAAAAGCCTCCCCGGTCCTCTCTTTACGGTAACAAGCGGCACAAAAACTAGGGATAAATCCTTTTTCAATCAACGTTAAAACAATTTCATCTAAACTCCTTTGGTCGCCGGTAAAAAATTGCGCAGCACTATCCTTATTATCACCACTAAAAGAGTAGCCTCCGGGCGAAGTCCGGGATTCTGCGCTTATCTGCGAAACCCCTAAAGATAAAAGCTCGTCACGCAAAGCTGCTGACTCGCGGGTAGACATAATTATTCCCGTATAGGGGACAGCCAGCCTTAATACAGCAACTAGCTTCTTAAACTCCGTATCACTTAATGGATAGGGAATGTTCTGCGAAAAATCTGTTCCGAATGCCGGCTCAATCCGGGGTACCGATATAGTATGCGGCCCCACTTTAAATTTAGCTTCTAAATATTGGACATGCGCAAGCATTGCCAGTGTCTCAAACTTATAATTATACAGGCCGTAAAGAACACCGATACCGATATCATCGATCCCGGCAATAAAAGCCCGGTCAATTGCGTCAATCCGGTTATCAGGATCGCTCTTGGCGCCGCTAGGATGCACTTGAGAATAAGTTTTTTCATGATAAGTTTCCTGAAAAAGCTGATAAGTTCCGATGCCGGCACCTTTAAGCCTCTTAAATTCCGCAACTTCAAGCGGAGCACAATTTACATTAACCCGTTTAATCCTATTGCCCTTAAAATCAGCCGCATAAATTGAAGCAATACTTTCAACATAATAATCAATCTTGTTTTTACCCTGCACAACAGCCTCTCCGGAAACCATCAGTATCCTTTTATGGCCGCGCTCCAGCAACCATTCAGTCTGCTGTTTGATCTCTATGGTATTTAGAGCCTTACGCTGCAGTGACCGGTTATCCGAACGAAAAGCACAATATAGACAATTATTGGAACAGAAATTATTTATATAAAGAGGAGCGAATAAAACTACGCGCTGTCCATAGATCTGTTCTTTAACAAAATTAGCCGCGCTAAATATTTTTTGAAGATAATCCGGATCATCAATAGCCAGAAGACGGGCAACCTCCTCTAAAGAAAGGCCTTTAAGCAAGCGGGCTTTATCCAGAATAATATCGAGCCTGCCCCTGTCAAATTTAGCCATATCAGCTAATAAATTATTTATTTTATTCTCATCAATATGTTTCATAAAACTTAAAACGCCTCCAAATCAGTCGGAGCCCGGCCCAAAGAACGCAGGAGTGCAACTGTGGATTCAATCTGCTCAATGCTACCTTCAGACTGATGTGCACGGTCAGGATAAATAGAATAAAGCATCCGGTAATCTAGAGGAGTGACATTAAGCATCAGTGAATTTGCCCCGGCAAGCAACCCGCCCCTTAACGCCTCCTGATTTAAAGTTTCCAGTGCCGTAGTTACCAGAATTTTAGCATGGGTATTATCGATAATCCGGGCAACCGCCAAAACTTTGATTATCTCCTGGGCCGCTACAGGATCTTCCTTAGCCAAAGGCGTATGCGGATGCGGGATAAAAGGCCCGAAACTAAACATCTGGGCATGCTGCTCTTTGCTTAAAAATATATCATTTAAAATATCTTCCTTGCTTTGTCCGGGTAAACCGACTAATCCTCCGGTGAGAATTAAATACCCCATCTCATAGGCCTTACGCAGATGATCAAGCCTACTTGTTAAATCCATACCAGGATGTATTTTTTTGTAAAGTACGGGATTGGAGCTCTCAAAACGCAGCAATAATCCGCGCGCCCCTGCTTGATAGAGTTTTTCTAAACCCTCGATGCCGATCTCTCCGAAACTAATCAAAATTAACGCGGGGGTTTTTTCTTTAATCTGTTTAATGATATCGGCTAATTCATCAATACTATATCCGCAATCTTCGCCGCTCTGTAAAACTAAAGATTTAAAACCATGGATCTGAATTGCCTCTTTGGCCGCCTGCAAAATTTCATCCTTAGTCATACGATAGCGCTTTAGCTCTTGATTATAAGATGCTATCCCGCAATACTGACAGCTCCTGCGGCAATAGTTGGATATCTCGATTATCCCGTGTACACAGCAGGAATTTTTAAAGTACTTCTGGCGCAGAAAATTAGCGGTTTTAAAAAGTAGCTCGACCTTCTTCTTATCTTTTAAATCCAGCAGATACAAAAGCTCTTCGGTGGACAGCTTCTGAGATTGACTGGCTTTATCTAATACCTCAAGTAGTTTTTGATCTGCATCTTGATTCCCAAGATTCAAGCGGGAAAGCTTTAAATCCACTTCCTGCAATTGAAAAAAAGTCTCTTTCCACACCGCAAGAATGCTTTGAGCCTCAGCGCTTGAGATTTTATTGACCACCAACCCGCCCTGCGCATAGATGTAGTCGCCGACGCTAATTTCAGCCAGCTCATTATGCGCTTTTCTTTTTTCGCCAAAATAATCTACGACAACCGTTCCGTCTTCTATTTTTTCAACTTTTCCCGGTATGGCATAACACATCTTAAGCTAGGACTTTCCTTTTCTGAATAAATCTGTCGATTTGAGCAATATTATCCTGTAATTTTTCTTTTAATCTATCACTTAGAGATTCACCAAAACCAACATCGCCTACCTGTATGCCGGCCACATAGATCTTAGTTTTTAATTTGAGCTGCCGGACTAATCGAAAGATATCTTTAAGATTTAATTCGTGGGATGAGATCGGCTCCTGGTTATCTATGAAAGAAATCTCCTCCAAAGAAAATATCTTTAATTCTCCAACCGCTAGATTAGCGGCAATTCCATCGATAAGTAAAACTAGATCGTAATCCTGCAGGCGGTGGATAAGGTCAAAACTGCAGCTACCGAAATTAAGATAATCTACGCCGGGTTGCTTATAATGTTTAAGGAGAGATTCCAGAATTACTACCCCTATTCCGTCGTCTCTCCTTAAACTGTTACCTAAACCGATTACCGCAATTTTATTGACAAATTTTACATCCAACAGATGTGTAGCGCATGATATGCAGGGATCATAAGCTCGGGCCAACATCTCAAGATCAAGGGTGATTTCTTCTTGAGTCTTTTTACCTAATAGCTCCGGCACGATTTTTCGCATATCATCCTCTAAATTACCCATATTTTGATTTGTCGGAATTACGCAATTAGCAGCAGTTAGGTGAGCAGAATCATCTATTGTATATTCATGAAATAAAGAACCGCGCGGAACTTCAACGCACCCTATTCCGGTATTGGGTGCATATTTGATTTTACCGATTTGGCTTCTTTTCGGCCATGAGGCTACAACTATTTTCTCTTTATTTAATCCATTTTTTAGAATCTTCTCCAGAATCGTAATTGACTCTTCCAGACAATGCACCCACTCCACAAGCTGGGCCGCGGTATTAAGATAAGGATTATGGCACGGAGATTTTAGCCCTAATTCAGCTGCTACGGCCTTAGCTTTTTTGTGCAATTTATTAAAATTATTATTAAAACGCGATAAAGCTCCAACAGCATAAGATTTGCCGTTAATTTTAGATAGCTTGGCTTTTGAATAATCTACGACTGATTCGATAAAAAGCTTGCGGTAATCATGCACCTTGCTCTTTTCTCCGTTTACCACTAAATCTCCGTCATACATAGCATATTCATCATCATTTGTAAGCGACATATATTGCGTCGGACGATCAAACTGCGGAAATTTTAGTGTTTTAATTATTTTTACCGTTGCTTCACCGTCTTGGCGTGATTCCAACATCAGCCCATGGAGCTTCTCTAAACTCTCTTTTGAAGGAAGCTGAGTAAGCCCACCGATAACATAACTAATCGGATGAATATGCCTGCCGGCAAGCACCTCCCCGGCATAATCACTCATCCGCTTCATGCGTAAAGCCATTTCAATTACCGGCCGGTGCGTTTTGATTAAGGGCACGATGCTTTTTACCCCTAATAGATCCGGAGCAACCAGAACATAAATATGTAAAATATGGCTATCCAGCATTTCAGCGTGCAACAGAAGTTTTCTGAGCATCACCACTTCATCCGAAGGGCTAACGCCTAAGGCATCCTCGGCTGCTTTAATGCTGGCCAGAGAATGGCCGCAAGCGCAAATTCCGCAAATCCGGCTGGTTATATGTTGGGCCTCCCAGATCGACCTGCCAACAAGCATCGACTCAAAAAAACGCGGGGATTCAATTACCTGAAACTCGCATTTAGTAAGTTTACCTGCGGCTACATCGACAACAATATTGCCATGGCCTTCGACCCTGGTCAAATAATGCACATCAACATTTAAATTTTGCGAATCTATCTTATTTGAACTCTTGGTCATATTTGGCTCCCTGGGAATCATTGTACAAAGTAAAACTATTGAGGATATCTTCTGTTTTTAAACCGTATTTTTGCAAAATATCTTTAGCGGCATCAACAGCCGGATTATCCACTAATCCGCGGCAGCCGTAGCAGCGATTGCCTTTATTAATACACCAGGAATTACATCCGCCGCGGGTAACCGGCCCCATACATTCCTGGTCTTTTTCATACCGGCAGACATTTTCATTCATCTTGCATTCTGCACAAACCGGATAGTTAGGCAATGGATATGGTTTACCTAAGAGCATTGCTTTTAAAACCGCGATAATCTCCGGAATATAAGCCGGACAATTAAGAATATAGTAATCTACTTTAACTACCGCATCAAGCGGCATAACCTTGATCGTATTAATCTGGCCAGCTTTGTCGCCATAAACTCTTTGCTTTGCTAAATCTAAAGAACTGCGGTTTTTAATTCCGTTTATTCCGCCGGTAGCTGCGCAAGCGCCCAGCGCAACTAAGATTTTGGCCTTTTCCCTGATAGCTTTGATGCGTGCAATATCATTATCAGTGGTAATACTGCCTTCAACAATAGCAATATCATAGTCCTCTCCGGCTTCTGACATAATCTCCCGGAAATTAACTATCTCAATAAGCTCAGTCAATTCAAGTAAAGCTGTACCCATGTTGGCAAACTGCAGCTGGCAGCCTTCGCAATCCGTAAAATCAAAAAATGCCACTTTGGGCTTAGACTGCCTTTTCATGGCACTCTCCTTTAAATTTTCTTAGATCATTAAAAGTAAATACCGGGCCTGACTGACAGACATAAACCCCTTCAACCTGGCAGTGCCCGCATTTACCCAAGCCGCAACGCATCCGCCTCTCCAGAGAAACAATAATCTGATGGTCGGGTATATTTTTCTTTAATAATTCCCGGATAACAAACTTATACATAATCGGCGGGCCGACGACAACTGCGTAGGTACGCGCGGGGTTAATATCCACTCCGGGGATTAGAGTCGTGATCAGGCCGACATTGCCTTTCCATTCCGAGTCTGCCCGGTCAATGGTACAGTTAAATTTAATCTCCGCCCTTTTCATCCACTCTTTATTTTCCTCTTCAAACAAAAGCTCTTTGGAGCTCTTGAAGCCAAGCAAAATCTGCACATTGCCGAAATCATTACGATTGCTCATAATATACCTGATTAAAGAGCGCAGCGGAACGATACCTAATCCTCCGGCAACGATCATTACGTCATAACCGAACATATTATCAATCGGAAATCCTCTGCCAAAAGGCCCGCGGATACCGACCAGGTCCCCTTTTTCCAATTTATGCAGCCGATCGGTAAATACGCCGACACTTCTTACGGTAAGTTCAAAATAACCTTTATCACTTGGAGAAGAACATACTGAGATCGGAGCCTCTTCAAAGCCGAAGATCGAAACCATAACAAACTGTCCCGGAGTATGCCCCAAATTAATCTTGTTTTCCAGCTGAATACGGAAGAATTTTTCCTTACTCGTAACCATCTGCGCCTCGATGATTTTAGCCTTCATCGGCAAATAAGGAGTAGTCCTCATTTTTTCTAAAAGTATTTCACGATCTAACATTCTATTTTTTTTCCTCCCTAAGCAGGGAATTTACGGTTTCAACTAAACTGATTTCAGCCATACATGCCCGGGTGCATCTACCGCAGCCGGTACAAAAATAACGGTTGAATTTATCAACCGGATATTTAAATTTACGGTAATACCTGTGTTTCTGGCGGTTATCCCTTCCTTTACGGAAGTCCTCTCTTCCGGCAACCTTGGCAAAGTCATCCATCTGGCAGGAATTCCAAATGCGGTACCTTATCCCCTCATTTAATGATAAATCCAGCTCATCCTGGGTATCAAAACAATAACAGGTCGGACACACTGCAGTACAGTTACCGCAAGCAACGCATTTTCTGCCGACATCCTTCCAGACACTAGAAACAAAGGACTTATCAAATGTATCATAAACTTTAGTAAGCGGGCCGGTGAACTCCTCTTTAAATATTTTCTTTTTTTCTTCCCGGGTGCTCTCAAGCAAATCCATTTGGCCCTGGGTAGCCTCTTTAATATAATCCAATCCGGTAACCAGCTTTTCCCCTTTTTCGGAATTAATATGAATAATTAATTTATCACCAAGATCCACCATCATCAGATCATAACCTCCGCGGGGAACGTGATTTCCCATCGAAGTACAATTCGCATATTGATCACAGTATTTTAAACATTCTATGCCGATAATGGTCATCTTATCTTTGCGGTTAAGATAATTGGGATCCTCGGGAACCTCTCTAAAAACCACATCCATACACTGCATACCGGCAATATCACAGGTATGGACTCCGAAGAGAATAAAATCTTCAAACTTATCAATCGCCTTGGCTGTTTTAAACGGCTGAACACTGAATTTGATCAATTTTTCTTTTTGCGGAAAATAATATTTCTTAGGCGGTAAGATCGTAGGTATATAATCAAGGCAGACATCCTGCACCTCTTTTACCGGACGGAAAACAAAAAGGTTCTCCTTTTTGCGCACCGCATAAAGCTTGGCCCTATCTTTTAAATGCTTGAGCCAATGATTAAGATCTGATTTTTTTAAGATTGCGTATTTCATTCTTCTTTACTGGTTTGGCCTGCAAACTCTAATCCGGTAATCTCCAGCTCCGGGCCAAAAGGTATGGTCTTAACTGCAATCTCTAAGCCCTGAAACCTTGTTGCCCTTACCGCATGTCTATAATGCTCCAGGAAATGCTCTTGATTAAAGTTGCCGAATTCAGAAATAGAAAAATGTACTTTTTTGAGCTTACGGCAAGCTTGATCTTCCTGTTCCTGAAGATATTTAAAAATATTTTTTAAAATATGGATATCATGCATGGATAAACGAATAAAGATTCATTTAATTATAACAAGGGGGAGTGTGTAAAACAACACAAAAATAAATAAAAAATTTGTAAAATATTACTGGGTATAGCTATGCAAGCCCGACAATAAAAAACTTACTCCGAAATAAGTAAAGATCATCGCCATAAACCCGATAACCGATAGCCAGGCTGCCTTTTTCCCTTTCCATCCCCGCTTTAAGCGGGCATGCAGGTAAATGGCATAAATAACCCAGGTAATCAATGACCAGGTTTCCTTAGGGTCCCAGCCCCAATAGGAACCCCAGGCGGAATTTGCCCAAACTGATCCGCTGATAATGCCTAAAGTTAAAAACAAAAAACCAAAGGCAATGATTTTATGACTCATCTCATCTAAATTATGATCCTGTCCTTTTTTAAATAGCGTAATCAGGCTGGAAACAAAAGCAACGGTTAAAGCCGCGTATCCGATAAAGCAGGTCAAGACGTGCAGGGTCAGCCAATTGCTTCTTAAGGCAGGCATAAGCGGAGCAATCTCTTTATCCAGCAACGAAGCATATCCTAATGCCAATAAACCCAGCAATGCCGTTAAGGCGTTGATCACTTTAATTTTATATTTTAGATCGACAAAAATAAGAAAAATAGCGATCGCCCAGGCAAACACAACCAATGACTCAAACATATTGCTTAACGGCGGACGCAGGGCAATCTGCCAACGCAGCCCCACATAGATAGAAAGGCCAAAAATACTGCAGGCAATAAAAAATCTTGCCGCTAAAGGCAGAATCTTATTTTTAAAAAACAGATTTCCCGCATAAAAAACCATAGCCAGAAAATACGCTCCGAAACTAAGATTAAGATACGTAGAAGACATTTATTTATTCTCCATTAAAGGGCCGACATAAAATATCATCACTAAACCAACAATCAGCAGGATAAACCCCGCATAGATCAGCGGTACTCCCGGATCCTTAACTATCTGCAGCCCGCTCCAACTAAGGTCCTGAGTATCATAACTGGACTGGAAGAAGTTATAGCCGGCAAAATTAAGCGGCTCATTTACCTGAATATCCCGGCTTAATATTTCTTTACCGTCTTTTAAAATAGTGACCTTGCTGATGAAATCTTTTGGCCGGCGCGGCGCCCAATTATACTTGATCTGAAGATCCGCGCTTATTTCCTGGTGCATATCCGGAAAACGCGCAAATAACCAGGCGCTTTTAACCTTGCCTTTGGGATCTTTTAATTCAACCTGTAAAGCAGGGTTATTCGGTTCAGCCGACCTGCTGAAAACATTTTTAGTCGAGGTATCCATTACAAAATCCGCAACATAACGCACAGCTTTAATTTTATAGCCGGTATTACCGATGGCCTGCTCAATACCCATATGCACCGGCACCTGCGCTAAAAACCCTTGGCTCTGCATTATTGCCTGCTCGGAGCCCAAATCATAAACATCTTTTTCCAATTTAGCGTGTTGATATACTAATAATTTTTCTTTGGCATCAATATTTTCATTATAAATAAAATCATTTAGCCTGATTGAAAAGCCTAAAGGTATATTCTTCCCGTGGAAGAAAAAAGAGTTAACTTCTTCTGTCTCGCTGATCTTCAGAAAAGCTTTTTGTCCGAAGATTATTCCAATGAGAGCTCCGAGAAGTATAATCAAAACACTGATATGCGCAAGAAAGGATCCCAGGGAACGGTTTTTTAGAGGAAGCCTGTTTAAGATACACACCCCCAGATTAAGAGAAAACAAAACCAGCAAAAGAATAAACCACCAGGAGGAATAAATAGTGCTTTGCGCAATGAAGGTGCCGATCAAAGAAAAAAAAGCAATCAGGGAAAGCAACCATATCGCCAGTTTTATCGATGAAAAAAACTTCCAGATTTTAGTATGTTTAAACATAATTTTATAGAGAGATTATCCGCCCCGATGGACGCGGGGAAGACAATAACAGTTTTATTATTTTTTTAAAGGGTGGGAAATTTTAGGATAATATTCCTTAAAATTAAACCCTTTAAAATTTGGGCTCTCGGCATTATGACACTTTACACACACATCTTCGGTCGGCATAATCAGGCCTGCGGCGATTGACTTATCCTTATCTTTCATCACGTTCAAAGGTGCATAATCGCCTCCGGCTCCGTGACAACTTTCACACTGAACACCATCTTCTTTTATAAATCCTGAGCCTAATAAGCTGCTATCGGCGCCGAAACCTGTCTGATGACATTTTAAACAAGCGGCAGCCTCCTGAGGATCTCCGGAGACACCTGCTTTTTCTGCTGTTTCTTGCGCCTGAGGAGTAGCGAGTGTCTCATATGCTTTAGCGTGTTTAGTAGAAAGCCATTGGCCATACTGATTTCCTTTTGATTCTGATTTATGGCACAGCGCACATTTTTTAACCCCGATATACTCATGCCCGGCGGCAAATACTATTTCTGTTGATACACATGCTAAAACTATCACCATGAATATTACTCTACGTTTCATTACTATCCTCCGCTATTTTATTTGTGCTCTATGATATGATGGCAATCCCTGCAATCAGCTTTATTTCCCTGAATATGCGCCTTATGTATAAATTGTGCCTCGGGTATTTTTTCTAAATCTTTTTTATCCGCATGGCAATAAAAACACAGCTGCTTAAGCACTTCCCCTTTTCCTGACTTTGCCTCGCTATGACAAATTAAGCAGTTTGCCCCCTCTTCATTTAAATATTCCTTATGCGTATCAGTTTCTTTGATTGTTTTATGGCATTGCAAGCATTGTGCAATTAGTTTCTCATCCTCAAGATTCTTAAAATGGCAGGTAAAACAGGTATTTTCATCAACTGAAATATGCTCATCGCTAGTTAACTGCTTATGGCAGTTAGTACAATTAAGCGCAATACCGGCCTTAGTAGAGGCGAAATGTTGAGCATGCTCAAATTCAACTTTATCTTTGAAGACCACTTTCTTAGCGCTAATGGCTTCTCGGGTATGACAACCCTGCCTTAAACAAGTCCCATCATCTACTTTAGCAGAAGGCTTATCCGCATAATTGCCGGTTAAATACTGCGCAACCTGGATTAGGCCGTTGATCTTACCCAAAACATGCGCCTTTATTCCCGGGGCAAAATGGCATTCAACACATTTATTCTTATTGTGGGCTGATTTCTTCCAGGAATCATAGTAAGGCTTCATATTATGACAGGTTAAACAAAATTCAGGCCGCTCGGTATAAACAATCATCCCGGCAGATCCCAGAATGAATAAAAAAATCAAAAGAACCAAAATAATAATTATATTTTTCTTTTTCATCTCTTCAATTCTCCTAAAGCTGATTCGGCTGCCTTTAAAGTATTTTTAATATCACGGTATGCATGTTTTACGGAAATAAAATTTGCTTCAAACTGCGACGGAGCCAGGTAAATCCCCTGTTTCAGCATCTTCCGGAAAAAACCGGCAAACCTCGGTAGATCACACCTACGCACATCATCGTAATTTTTAAGTATTTTTTTATCTGTAAAGAATAAGGTAAATAAAGAACCTGCTCTTTGAACTGTCGCTTGAACCGCTGTTTTGCGGATAACTTCTTTTAAACCCAGCTCCAGGCTCGAACTTAACTCATTCAAACTATCATAAATTTTATTTTTTATCAACAGCTTAATCGTCGTAATTCCTGCTTGAACTGCCACCGGATTGCCAGATAATGTCCCTCCCTGATACACCGGACCATCCGGAGAAAGAAGGTTCATTATTTCTCTCTTCCCTCCGAAGGCGCCGATAGGGAAACCTCCGCCTAAAATCTTACCTAATATTGTCAGATCCGGTTTGACCCCCAAAAACTCCTGCGCTCCGCCCAAAGCAACGCGAAAACCCGTAATTACTTCATCAAAAATTAAAACAATATTATTTTTCCGCGTAATCTCTCTTAACCCTTTTAAAAATCCTTGCTCCGGAAGAATAACTCCCATATTTGCCGGAATTGGCTCAACAATTACACAAGCAATATTATTTTTATGCTGCTTTACTGCTTCCTTAACTTTATTAATATCATTAAACGGCAGGGAAATAGTGTCTTGGGCAAAACTTTTATTTACTCCTGCTGATGAAGGCACTCCGAAGGTAGCAGATCCTGATCCTGCTTCAACCAACAAACTGTCAAAATGGCCATGGTAACAACCCTGAAACTTGATAATCTTCTGCCTTCCCGTATAACCGCGGGCAAGCCTTAATGCAGACATTGCACTTTCAGTTCCGGAAGAGGTGAGGCGCACCTTTTCAACAGACGGATAAATTTGATTGATTAACCGGGCAAGTTCGATTTCTTTCTCAGTAGGAGCGCCGAAACTTGAGCCTTTTTCAAGAGCCTGCTTAACTGCCTTAATCACGCCTTTATCAGCATGCCCTAAAATCATCGGCCCCCAAGAAAGCACGTAATCTAGATATTTATTATTGTCAACATCATAGATGTAGGCGCCGCTTGCCTTTTTAATAAACAGCGGGCCCATGCCCACCGCTTTAAAAGCGCGTACCGGGCTGTTTACTCCGCCGGGAATAAACTTCTTGGCCTGCTCAAAACAAACTTTCGATTTTTTTAGGGATAAATTTTTCACTAGACATCGGATTCTATCTTATCGGCAACATAATCCGCCAAAGCAGATAAACTTCTCCGGTAAGAGGAATCTTTTAAATGACCCAAAGAGCTTTTGGCCTTTTGAATATATGCAAAGGCTTCCTGCTTGGTTTTCTCAAAAGCAGATGAATTAAGGAACTTAAAGCTTAAACTACGAAATGCCTTTTCATCATCCTGATTTCGAAGTAATTCAATGATATTCTTTTTTTCTTGAGGCTCCTGAAAAATTAAATTCAATACCGGTAAGGTCAGCTCCCCCATTTTAAAATCTAAACCCGGGCGCTTACCTAATTTTTCTTTGCTGCCGGTCAAATCACGGCAGTCGTCAATGATCTGAAAAGCTACACCTAAATTTAACCCATATTCTTTAAGCGAATCTTGTGTTAGTTGACGGCTCTGTGAAAGTATGGCCCCGGCCTGACAAGAAGCAGCAAAAAGACTTGCGGTTTTTTTCTTTACAATCAGCAGATAACGTTCTTTCAATAAAGACAGGTTGTCTCTTTCACAAACCTGAATAAGTTCTCCTTCACAAAGAGCGCGGCTGGCCTGAGCTATACAAGATAAAATATCGGTATTCTTACAGGAAGCAATTAATTCAAAAGCAATCGCGTAAAGATAATCTCCAAAAGCAATAGAAACATCTTCGCCGAATTTTACGTTAAAAGTCGGCTTGTGATGCCTCAAAGCTGAAGCATCAATAATATCATCATGAACTAACGAAGCCACGTGGATTAATTCTATGGCTGAGGCAATCTTAGTCAGCGCAGAAGTAACCGCTGAAGAAGTCCTGGCGCAAGCCTTAGCAGAAATAATCACCAAGGCCGGCCTGATCCCTTTCCCCTTTGATTCCAAAAGATAATTATTTAACTCAAGGATAGCTGCATATCTGGTTTTTTTAAGACTCTCATTTAAAAGACTGTCCACTTTGAACAAATCTTTGGCGATCGGACTGTAGATATGCTTTAAATTCATAGCTTAATTAAAACTCTGTCTAATACATACGCAACACACAAAAATAATCCGAAAGTAGAATGCAGCCCGATTGTGGCCGCATTTGCCGGCAATAATCCTTCGATGCATTCAAAATTATTTTTCGATACTCTAAAAGCCTTGAAGGCCAAGGGAATGCTGAAAAATACAATCAGAGAAAATAAAGGCATGATTCCGAATATTACCAGAAACGCCACATATAAATATGTCAGCCCTAAAAAAACATGGTATATCGTTACCGCCTTTTTTTGGCCTAAAACAACTACCAGTGTATTTTTTTCTACGCTTTTATCCGCCGCATAATCCGGAAATTCATTGATCAACACAATCAAGGCAACTAAAATACCCACCGGAACCGAAATTAAAAATACACTAAAAGGCAAGCTTTGTGCCTGCACAAAATATGCGCCCATAACCATCAAAGGCCCGAAACCTGCCCCCACGGCTAATTCTCCAAAACTCCGGTAGCCGATAAAAAAGGGCCGCGCACTATAAAAAAATCCTAAAAATACCCCGATGATGCCTAAGATTAAAATTACATTTTGGCCGCAAAGATAGTTAAGGAAAAAACCGATTAAGCTGCCCAGAATAAATGCCGAGAGAGATACGCATAAAATTTTCTTAGGTTCGATAAGCCCGTCCTGGATTATCCTGCTGCCTCCGCTAAAAGACGTAGGATGGTCATTGGCAATATCTGCGCCGCTAAGATGATCAAAATAATCATTGGCTAAATTTGTACCGATATGAATAAATGATGCGCCGAATAATACCAACCAGAATCTCAGCCAGATAAATTCCCCGGTGTTATGCCAAGCAATTATCGAGCCAAAGCTAACCGGCACAATGGTTGCCGTTAAAAACGGCAGCCGCATCGCCTTCAGCCAGATCAATATCCTATTTGCCGAAAAATTAGAATTTGTCATAATAAATATGTATTTCTTTGATGCCTTTTTTGGTGAGCACTTTAACGGAAGCATTGATCATCGGCGGTGGGCCGCAAAGATATGCTTCTGCGCCGGGGCCTTCGAGGACGTACTTCTCAACCGCCTGCGTAACAAAACCAGTTTCCCCTTCCCAATTATCCTGCGGTTTGGGCTCAGAGAGCACGGGAATATATTTGAAGTTCGGATATTTATCCTGCAGATCTAAAAGAAACTCCGTGAAAAATAGATCTTTTTTGCTACGCGCTCCGAAAAAATACATTACTTTGCGCGGCATATTCTTTTCTGCTAAATC
>Ga0210019_1000589_pt1 | contig 45221 bp, 42 predicted proteins | sample CryGeyCG2114_020_2_FD_183969 | JGI IMG/M metagenome (GOLD analysis project Ga0210019, IMG submission 183969) | Groundwater microbial communities from aquifer - Crystal Geyser CG11_big_fil_rev_8/21/14_0.20 (SPAdes) (version 2) | ecosystem: Environmental > Aquatic > Deep subsurface > Groundwater ...
CCGTCTGATGTTCAAAATATCTTTGGTTTTATTCCACCACTTGGTCCACTTAGTGAAAATGAAGATATAATTTCAGATTTGTCTCATTTGAAAACAAGTATTAATACTTCATTAGCTCCGCGCCATCTTAGAAATCATTTTTATCATATTTTAACAGAAGAAGAATTAGATATTGTTAGGCAACTTATAAATAAATCTTGGCCAGATATTGAATTGTTAGATTATGAACTTAATTATCAAAAAGGCAAGATTTATTGCTATTACAAGGAAAATAAAATTGAACGAGAAATTTCATGGGCTGGTCAGGGACTTCAGGTGTGGTTTCAGATTATTGCGCACCTAGTTAGACTTCGGAAGGTTTCAATTTTGATTCTTGATGAACCTGAGATTAATTTACATCCAGAGAAACAGAACGAACTAGTACGAATTTTAAAAGATTATTATCATGGTAGCGTTATAATCGCGACACATTCTGTCGAACTGATGAATAACGTAAGCGTAAGCCACATTGTTAATGTTCAGAAAAAAGATAATGAGCCAAAAATTAAGTCTACAGACGATAGAATTTATCTAAATTTAGTGCGATCGCAAATCGGAAGTAATTTTAATTTAGTAGCCTCTCAGTTTGAAGAATTTGATGTTATAATTTTTACAGAGGATACTTTAGACTTTAACATAATTTCACAAATTGCTTCATATTTTGATCCCGTTTTGATATAAGAAAAAAAGCTTTTAATATCCCTATTCATGGTTTCAGTGAATTCAAAAAATGTATTTCTTATAAGGATGCTTATAAATTACTTATTGGTAAGAATATAGATTATACACTTGTTCTCGATAGAGATTATTATCCAAATGAATATTTAAAAGAGATTAAAGAAAAACTTAAAAAGTTTAATATCAGGGTAATTTTTACATTAGGGAAAGAAATTGAAAATATTTTTTTGTTTCCCAAGCTTTTAAATGCATTAATTCCTAAACAATTGCACGGAAAATTTTTAATAGTTTGGAATGCTATGTTTAAGTCAAGACGTTTAGATTGCTTTGGGACTTATCAGACTCTTCACAAAAAATTTTTAAAACCTAGTTTGGATACAAAAACAATAATTACTCGATATACTCCTAAATTCGAAAAATGTTGGAATAATCTTGCAACAAGACATCAGATGATTGAAGGCAAAGAAGCACTAAAAGTCTTAAGGAATTTTTACAGAGAAAATTTTGGGAAAAATCTTAGCCAAGATATGCTTATTGAAAAATTGATTGAAACTAAAAGAGGAGATGTTCGTAGTTTTATTGAAAGTATTTTCCATTATAAATAATAAGGTCCGTTTTCTAAAGAGGTACATGATTTAAGAGAATAGACCGAGACGTCTACCAAGCCAAAGCGGAACCTGTCTTGGGGCCAATCGGGAATCTGTGAGATTGTTGCCAGAACCGTCCCGATAGATTAAAGGGGGAAGCAATATGAGTCAATCAATAATTGGTAAGATGGTGGGAATAACAGTTATAACTACTTTTGTTTTTGCAATAACAGGTTTAATATGGTTAACAAGATATATTATTGCTGCACCAAAAAGAAAAGAACGAAAAAGACTTTTAGCTGAAAATTTACGGATTTCTCCCGATGGTAAAAAGATGTGTATTTATTGTAAAAAATTTACAGATGATCAGGTAGATAAAAATAATATTTTTTGTATAGAATGCGGTAGGCAAAGAGGGATTGTTGATTAAGGTAAAAAAGGGTCAGGACAAAGACCGCTCCAGGTGCGGTCTTCAAGGGATTTGCACCGGCCCGGTGCCAGGCACCGCGTTTTAAGTTGTTGTTATTAAATATGTTACGAGGCAAAATTTAGAAGCAGCTACTGTTTAAACAGTAACTACGGTTGTGGATAATTTTGATTGATTGTAGGCACGAGGGTTGCGTGAAAGCTGACTGCTGAAGTGGCTTGTGAGCGGCGCATTAGAAATTTTTTGGCAAATGTCCGCAAGGGATTACGGCGAAGTTGCGAGCGACGCTTCTGCTGGTCGCGAGCAACAAGCCGTAAACCGCAGCGGACGGCAAAAAATTTCAGCGCCGCGAATAAGCCACGAAGCAGAACGAACACGTAACCCGAGATGCCTGCTAGGAATAAAAATGTCACAAGTTGCAATAAAGCGGTGTAAAGATTATAATACGGAGAATATGCAGAGGGCGGTGGAAGAGGCAGTTGGGCTACTCGGGGGCATTGAGAAATTCGTTAAGCTCGGGCAAAAGGTGTTGATTAAGCCAAACCTGCTTTCACCAAGGCCGCCTGAGCACGGGGTGTGCACGCATCCTGAAGTGATAAGGGCTGTGATACGCCTGGTTAAAAAAGTGACGCAGGATATTTCAGTCGGCGACTCGCATGGCGGGTTTGAGGTTATAAGCATGGACAATGTCTATGAGGTTTCCGGCATGAAGGCCGTATGCGCCGAGGAAGGCGTTAAGCTTGTAAAGTTTGACACAGCCGTAAATATCGACGGCATACCTTTCGCGAAAGCGGTAAAAGACGCGGATGTTATAATAAATGTGCCAAAGATGAAGACGCACGGCCTGCTTATTTTAACAGGCGCCGTAAAAAACATGTTCGGCGCTGTTATCGGCAAGCACAAGGCAGAGGCGCATTTTAAGCATATAGCCAGGCAGGACTTTGCTTCTTATATAATAAAGATTTTCATGCACGTAAAGCCGGTTCTTAGTATAATGGACGGTATAGTTGCCATGGAAGGCGATGGCCCGGCTGCAGGAAGCTTAAGAAATGCCGAGTTGATACTTGCCTCAGATGACGCTGTGGCAATGGATGTGGTATTTTCAGAGCTGGCGGGTGTTACACCCGAATCGCTTCTTACAACGTACTATGCCGGCAAAATGGGCCTTGGCACATCAAGCCTTTCAGGCATAAAGATATCAGGCGAGGCCCTGCGCGATGTCCGGCTTAAAGATTTTAAATTGCCAAAAGCATCTTTTATATATGATGCGCCGCGCTGGGTAATAAAGATTTTCGGCAGGTCTGTAAGGACATACCCTTTTATAAAAGTGGACGCGTGCGTAAAATGCCGTATATGCGAAAAAAACTGCCCTGCCGAAGCGATAAATATCGATAAAAATGAAATTGACTATTCAAAATGCATATTTTGTTTCTGCTGCCATGAGTTGTGCCCGCATAATGCGATAGGTGTGCGCAAATCTCTGGCAGGCAAAATAGCGGGTTTTATACTTAAGGTAAGGCAGAGAAAAAAAAATGGCGATTAAAACAGTTGAATGGAAAAATAACAGCGTGCGTATTATAGACCAGACAAAATTGCCGCGCGAGCTTAAGTTTATTAACTGCCGCGATGTAAAAATGCTTGTGTCTGCTATAAAAAAATTAAAGGTAAGGGGCGCACCCGCTTTGGGTGTTGCCGCAGGGTTTGGCGTTGTGCTTGGCGCGGCCGATATCAAAAATACTGTCAGGGCCCTGGCTGCTTCCCGTCCGACGGCAGTAAACCTTTTCTGGGCGCTTGAGAGAATGAAAAAAGTTGCATACAGGCATAAAAACCTTAGCGTAAAAGATTTAAAGAAGGTATTGCTGAAAGAAGCGCTCAAAATCCAGTCAGAGGACAAAAAAACCTGCCGCGCTATGGCAGGATACGGAGCGTCTTTAATAAAATCAGGAGATACTATTCTTACTCACTGTAACGCCGGCGCTTTGGCAACGGCTGATTACGGCACAGCGCTCGGTGTTTTGTATAAGGCAAAGAGTGAGGGTAAAAAGATAAAGGTTTACGCTGATGAGACGCGGCCGCTTTTACAGGGGGCACGTCTTACCGTGTGGGAGCTTATGCGTTCGGGCATTGACACAACTTTAATTTGTGATAATATGGCAGGAAGTTTAATGGCTCAGGGCAAAGTAAAAAAGGTTTTTGTGGGAGCCGACAGGATAGCCGCCAACGGCGACACCGCCAATAAGATTGGCACATATCCTCTGGCAGTGCTTGCTAAATACCACAAAATCCAGTTTTATGTTGTAGCGCCCGTTTCAACAATCGATTTTAATATTAAAAGCGGAAAACATATTCCGATAGAGTGCCGCCATGCCGATGAAGTGAAAGGGTTTGGCACGGTTAAAACAGCGCCTGCAAATTCAAAGGCGTGGAACCCGGCGTTTGATGTTACGCCGCATAATTTGATAACAGCTATAATTACTGAAAAAGGCATATTGCATCCCTCGCGCCTAAACGCGATAGCTGGACGCTCGGGATGAAATTTTCAAGTCGGAAAATAGGGGAAAATTTCAATGGAAAAGATTGACATAGCGGTGATAGGCGCAGGTATAGTGGGCCTGGCAATAGCGGCAGAGGTTTCAAACGGTGAAAAAAGCGTATTTGCGCTTGAGAAAGAGGATACTTTCGGTAAACATACCAGTTCACGTAATAGCGAGGTGATACACGCAGGCATTTATTATAAGCCGGCAAGCCTAAAGGCAAACCTATGTATAGAAGGCAATGCGTTGATTTATGAGATATGCGAGAAAAATAACATACCGTATAAAAAAATCTCAAAGATTATTGTGGCGTCAACTGAAAGCCAGATAAGCGATTTATACCGGTTGTATAAAAATGCCAAGGACAGTGGGGTGTCTGAACTTGAGATGGTAAATAATGTGCAGATAGCCAAGATGGAGCCGAATATTGAGGCGGACGCGGGTATTTTCTCGGCGCAAACAGGCATATTTGACACGCATTTGTTTATGAAATACCTTTCGGCTAAAGCAACCCAAAATAAGGCGCAGATTTCGTATAATTCGGAGGTTGTTGAAATAAAAAAGACAAACCAAGGCTATGAAATTACTGTTTTGGATTCTGACAATCAGAGGTTTTCTTTTATATCGCAGGTTGTTATAAATTGCGCGGGTTTATTCGCGGATAAGGTTGCCGCGATGGTTGGCATAGATATAAAAACGCAAGGGTACGAATTAAAATTTTGTAAGGGCCAATATTTCAGGGTTTCAGGTAAAAGCGCCAAACTTGTAAGCCGCCTGGTGTACCCTGTGCCAAGGCCGAAAGGCCATAGCCTGGGGATACACGCAGGCATTGACCTTGCGCAAAACCTGCGTTTCGGTCCCGACGAGAATTATATAGACGGCAACGTTATTGATTATGATGTTAAAGAATCCGCAAAAGATGAATTTTTTGAATCAGTCAGCAAATACCTGCCTGCTGTAAAACTTGAGGATTTTTATCCTGACACAGCAGGCATCAGGCCGAAATTACAGGGGCCGGATGATGATTTCAGGGATTTTGTGATAAAAGAAGAAAAAGAGTTGGGGCTTGAAGGGTTTATTAATTTAATAGGCATCGAGTCGCCCGGGTTAACCGCAGCTCCGGCAATTGCAAAAATGGTAAAAGGTATGATTAAATGAAATCAGGCGAATTTACGCTAATAAACAGGCTTACAAAAGATATTAAGACCGACAAATCAGTTATTATCGGAGTTGGTGATGATGCTGCAGTGCTTGAATTTAATAAGAAGGAATATCTGCTTCTGACTTGCGATATGCTGATTGAGGACGTGCATTTCCTGCGAAAAACAAGCCCGCAGGATATAGGACAGAAAGCAGTTTGCTGTTCTGTAAGTGATATTGCGGCAATGGGCGGCGAGCCGAAGTGGATGGTAGTTTCAGCCGGAATCCCCAAAAATATTAAAACCGCATATATCGATGGTATTTACTCCGGCATAAAAAAGGCAGCCGCCAAATTTAATGTTAATATTACAGGTGGAGACACTGTCAGCTCAGATAAGATTGTTATAGATATTTCTATGGCAGGCGTAGTAAAGAAAAATAACCTTACATTACGCTCAGGCGCAAAATTAGGCGACGCCATTTTTGTAACAGGCGCGTTGGGCAATTCTTATAAAACAGGAAAACACCTAAAGTTTACCCCAAGGATTAAAGAAGCGCAGGCCCTGGTGAACAATTTCAAAATAAACTCAATGATGGATATCTCAGACGGTTTATCAGGCGACTTATGGCATATTTTAGAAAGAAGTAAGCTAGGCGCAGTTGTATATGAGAAGTATTTGCCAAAGTCAAAGAGCGCAACACTTGACGCCGCGCTTTCAGAAGGCGAGGATTTCGAACTTTTGTTTACTGTTTCAAAGCGCCAGGCGCGCCGCATTATAGAAAAGTTTCCGCTTCTATGTAAGACGCCGATAACCTGCATAGGCGAGATTATAAAAAGCGGATTTGGGTTTGTGTTAATAGATAAAAATAAAAAACCGCTCCAGATTAAACCAAAAGGTTATGACCACTTCGCGTAAATTTTTATCCGAAAGCGCTGAAAATACAATAGAGTATGCCGCTAAGTTCACCAAGGCCTTAAAAGCCGGCGATATTGTTGCGCTCGTCGGTAATTTAGGCGCCGGAAAAACCACTTTTACCAAGGGCATTGCAAAAGGCCTGGGCGTTGTTGATTACAGGCATGTCAACAGCCCTACGTTTGTATTAATAAAGGAATATAAAGGCAGAATCCCGTTGTATCACTTTGATTTATATAGATTAGACAATGTCAAAGATATTGAAGATTTGGATTCAGACGGATATTTTTTCGGCAAAGGTATTACTGTCATCGAATGGGCCGATAAGTGTAAAGCGCTTTTGCCAAAAAAATACATCTGTATCAATTTTAAAATAAAAGGCGAAACAAAAAGAGAAATAAATATAAAATGAACATTTTAGCAATAGATACTGCAGGGCCGTATTTAAGCGTAGCGTTAGCTAAAAACGATAAGGTTATAGCGCAATATAAATCCAAGAGCCAGCGGTCGCATTCGGATGAGCTTGCGCCATCGGTTGGGAAATTGCTTAAAAAAACAAAAATCAAACCCAAAGATATAGATCTATACGCATTATCCATAGGCCCGGGATCGTTTACAGGTCTGCGCATAGGCGTGGCTTTTATAAAAGGCATGAATTTATTTTTCAATAAACCGGTTGTGGCTGTGCCGACATTGGACGCGATGGCTTCAATGGTGGATGCGGAAATTGTTTGTCCTATTGTTGACGCGAAACGCCAGAATGTGTACACGGCAATTTATCAGGGGTCAGGGTGCAGGGGTCAGGGTACAGGGTACAGGAGAATTATAAAATATTCTGTTATTCCTATTGCCGAAATCCTGGAGAAATTAAAAAAAGAAAAATCCGTTATGTTTACAGGTGATGGTGTAGATGTTTATAAAGATGTTGTTGCAAAGGCGCTGGGTAAAAAAGCGATTTTTACGGATAAGAAAAAATGGTATACAGCAGCGGACAATATTGCAAAAATAGGTTTTAGGATGTATAATGATAAAAAGGGCATTGTAAGGAATTTGGCTCAACTAATGCCCATGTATTTATACCCAAGGGACATACAATGCGTCCGACGACAGCAGAAATAAATCTATCGGCTTTAGAGCATAATTTGAACCTTGTAAGGCAGATGGCCGGTGAAAATGTCCGGCTTTTATGCGTAGTAAAGGCGCATGCATACGGCCACGGCATAAAAGAGGTTTCAAAGAAGCTGGTTTCATGCGGCATAGATTATCTGGGCGTTGCCACAGTTGATGAGGCCGTAATTTTAAGAAAATACTTAGGGAGCGATGTTTCAATACTGGTTTTAGGGTCTATTTTTAAAGAAGAGGTGGATGATGTATTGCGATATTCAATATCCCAAACAGTAGCTGACAGGGATATAGCGGCCGTTTTATCTGAAAGCGCTCAGAGATTTAAAAAGACAGTAAAGATACATATAAAAATTGACACAGGCATGGGCCGCATAGGTGTCTGGCACGAGCAGGCGGTTGATTTTATAAAATGGGCCAGAGAGCTTTCAGGGATAGAGATAGAGGGTATCTGGACGCATCTGTCAAGCGCTGACGAGGATGAGGCCTTTACAAACGAGCAGATTTATATATTCAGGCAGCTTACAAAAGAGCTGGATGATCTAGGCATAAATATACCTCTTAAGCATGTTGCCAACAGTATGGCTGTAATCGGTTTTGGCCACGCGCGTTTAAATCTCATCAGGCCGGGCCTCATTCTTTATGGGCTCTATCCTAAGGCGGATTTAAAGGAAAATCTGGATTTTATACCTGTAATGAGCATAAAAACAAGGATAGTGTTTTTAAAAGAGGTGCCTGCAGGCAGGTTTATAAGTTATGGGAAAAGGTTTGCTACTCATAGGATTACAAAGATAGCGACTCTGCCCATAGGTTATGGCGACGGATATCCAAGGGCTTTATCAGGCAAGGCAAATGTCCTTGTCCGCGGTGAGCGCGCGCCGATTGTGGGAACCGTATGTATGGATCAGATAATGATAGATGTTGGGCATATAAAAGATGTAAGCGTAGGTGATGAGGCAGTGCTTCTTGGTTCGCAGGGCTCGCAGCAAATCAGCGCCGAGGAACTGGCTCAACTGTCTGGCACGATTCCCTATGAGATTGTGTGTTCCATAGCGCCGAGAGTCCCGAGAGTATACATAGATGTAACCCCACACTTCCGTGTGGGGAATGAGATACCACACGCGGAAGTGTGTGGAGTAAAAAAACTATGAAGAAAATTATTCTTACGCAAAAGAAATACGACGAGATGCTCAAAGAGTTGGAGTATCTTAAGACAACGCGCCGCAGGGAGCTTTCCAAAGAGATCGGCATTGCGCGCGAAAAAGGCGATATAAGCGAAAACGCCGAATACGATGCCGCAAAAGACGCGCAGGGCATGCTTGAGAAGCGCATATCAGAGATGGAAGAGAAGCTTTCACGCGCGACTGTAATGGAAAATGTTGATATAGCGTCTGATAAGGCATACATAGGCGCCACAGTCAAGGTAAAAGACCTTGATTCAGGAGATGAATCAAGCTATATATTGACAGCCGAAGAAGAGGCGGATTTTAAAGAAGGCAAGATTTCAGTGGATTCGCCCATTGGTAAAGCCCTCCTTGGCCATAAAGTAGGCGATTCAATAAAGATCCAAATTCCTGCCGGCATCCTCGATTACAAAATCCTCAAAATAACAAGAGAATAATCTCGCGGAATGCTCACCATAGCCGGCTGTCTCGGGTTGTTTGTTCGTTATGCTTCGTGGCTTGCTTGCGGCGCTGAAATTTTTTGCCGTCCGCTGCGGTTTACGGCTTGCTGCTCGCGACCAGCAGAGACGTCGCTCGCATCTTCGCCGTAATTTCTTGCGGACATTTGCCAAAAAATTTCTAATGCGCCGCTCTCAAGCCACTTCAGCAGTTAGTTCGCAACCAGCCTTTATAGCCGGCATGTGAGTAAACGCGCTCGCGCTCCCGAGCGAAATATAACCAAGTGTTAGGAGTATAAAAAAGCTAGAAATAAGTGGAAATATTCATAGCTTATAATTGTTATATATAGTACCAATATGGCAAGATTCCATCATAAAACAATAAAAATAGTCTCAATAATAACATTGGCAGCGTTTGCGCTTACCAATACAGGCATGTCCTATGCCTATAAATCTCCATCCAACCTGCGTCAGATCAGCGCAGCCTAGGCAAACGGCGCTGACAAAGAAATTGCAGGCGCAATTTTAGTCGATACCGATTCGCATCTAAAAGCAGATGATAAATTCGGAGAAGCTTTGAGGGCTATTTTGGAATTTGGGCCAAATGGTCAGCCTACCGAAGCGTCTATAGTCAGAAGAAATTTAGTTGCTTTAGCCTATCCGTTTGCAGTCCAAGAGGTCAGATTGTTTGTTAAAAGTAAGTATCCTAACGCTAATGTAGAAGCATTAAACATAGCTATTACATTGCATGGAAGTACAGCTAAAGGATTGGCGTTAGAAAGCAGTGATCTTGATATAGGGATATTAATAGATGATTCCGATTTGGGCAGCAATATAACAATAAACTCAAGAGATAAAATTGAAATATTGAGGATAGTCATCCGTTTGTTAAATGCTGCTATAGATGAGCATAAATTAGAAGTAAGGAAGTTTAGCTTGAGAGAGAAAAGGGTGGCTGCTAGACTAAGAAAAGTGACATTTTTTAGCGAAATCGTAGCAAATCTACATAGAGGCAGATTCGTAAAAGTAATTTCAAATATATTTTATATTAACATAGGCTCTATAGAAGCTATGCGCGGCGAAATTCTTCGCGTGATAACAGCATCGGACAATAGTGATATATTTTGGAGTAAGATTCAAAGGCAATGGTCCGAATTAGCCAAGGTTGTAGGAAATAAACATGAATTAAGGCATGATCCCTCAGAAGTTTTACATGCAGTCCTGCCTGATTTGTCAATAATGTGTGATATATATGGGGTTAATGCCCCTGCCGTTGGAACGGCCGTAGGCCGCGACATTCCGAGCGAAGCAAGGGGCGGCCAACCGGCGCGCGCGGATGGCGCAGGATTATTTTCTCAGGATGAGCTAACAGTAATATCTGAAAGATGTTCTGCGCTTGCGGATGTATATCCAAAATTAAGCATCTATTCAAGAGGATTGCTTTTAGAGCCGGATATCTTGGTTGTGCTTGTCGGAATAAAACCAGTATATGTTATTTACACTGATGATATTGATGTGTTTCCCTTATTTGATGAAATGCAACAAATAATTGATATTAATCGTTTTGATTTATTAGTTAAATATCCTTACGTTGTTTCTATGGGTCATTTTAGAAGGCGAATGCGGGAAAGTGGCAGATTTTTAGTAAAAAAATCTATTATTACAGAAGATATCATGCGTTTATTAGGAGCCGAAAACTATGGAGATAGAAATTTTCAAGAGCTAATAAATATTTTAAACAGATATGCTGGTCATTTTGGCAGATTAACTCCTGGTAGAGAAGAATTTCACGGTTTTCTTTGCGGTTATCCCTTGGAAGATATAGATTATGTTTTAGAACATAGAGGTTCGTTGACGCCGGAAGATGTATTAACAAGCGCTTATGGATTTCAGGCGATCAGTGAAACAAAAGAAGACGGGCCGATGAATCGCGTTTTTGAGCGTTGGGATACAGCATTGGATTATGCATATGCGGCGTTGTCTTCTCAGCCGGGGTTTGAGATAGCAATGCCGCGCAGCGCGCTTAAGGCATATAAAGAACGCGCTGTTAATGCTGGTGGTGTCATGACAGCTACGATAGGGGAGAATGATGATGCAGAACAGACTATGAGAGAAGTCGTGCTGGTAGTTACTGATGACAGGCAATATAGTGATAGTTTGAATAGTAATAGTAACAAACAGAAAATTGAAGATGTAAATATAGTGCCTGTTTTGTTATCACAGGATAGGCCTTATGATGAGCAGATTCAAGAGGCGATAAGAGAAAACAACAACCCGTCCAGAATTTATATCCACCTGATTAATCAAAGCGTCATTCTTCAACTCAACGGTATGTCTTTGACACCAATTGACAGCATTGACGAGCAAACAAGCGATCCCGCAGAGATATTCCTGATTTCAGCGTAAAATCTTCTGTATAACAGGGGTAATAGTCTAACAAATTGTATATGGGTAAGGTCTGGGAATATCTCTTTAAGAGGCGTCCCCGCCGCTTTTTATTGACATGCTTTATGTATATATGTTAAAATAACAAGTTATATATGGCATTAACGACATGAACGAGGTGATTATATGCGAAGTGATAGAGTGAAAAAGGGATTAGAAAGGGTGCCACATAGAGCACTTTTGTATGCAACCGGTTTAGATAAGAAGCGTATGGGTAAGCCGTTTATAGGCATAGCATCTGCTTTTACAGACCTTATCCCGGGCCACACACATTTAAGATTTCTTGAGCGTTATGTTGAGCAGGGTGTGTGCGCAGGGGGTGGTGTGCCGTTTGTATTCGGTATACCGGGTGTGTGTGACGGTATAGCAATGGGCCATGCAGGCATGAAATATTCCCTTGCTTCGCGGGAACTTATAGCTGATATGATAGAAACAGTGTGCATGGCGCATGCCTTAGACGGTATAGTATGTCTTACGAATTGCGATAAAATAACCCCCGGAATGCTTATGGGCGTTGCCCGGCTTAACATACCTGCCATATTTGTAACAGGCGGGCCTATGATTTCAGGTAGATACAAGACAAAAAGATTGAGTTTTGTGCGTGATACATTTGAGGCATTAGCGCGTTATAAGAATGGCAAGATCAATGCAAAGGAACTAGAATCTCTTGAATGCGAGGCATGCCCTGGCCCGGGTTCATGTCAGGGGCTTTACACTGCCAATACAATGAATTGTCTTACAGAGGCAATGGGCATGTCTTTGACAGGTTGCGGTACGTCTCTTGCAATATCAGCCAAAAAACAGCGGCTTGCCTTTGCAAGCGGCGAACGCATTACAGGCCTTGTTAAAGAAAATATGACTACGCACAGGATACTTACAAAAGCGGCTTTTGAAAATGCCATACGTGTGGATATGGCATTGGGCGGTTCAACAAACACAGTGCTTCATCTTGCTGCAATAGCCAATGAAGTCGGCATAAAATTACCGCTTGATTTATTTGACCATATAAGCGCCACAACGCCTCACATATGTAATATCAGGCCGGGCGGCGAACATTTTATGGAAGACCTTGAGTTTGCAGGAGGAGTGCCTGCCGCGCTTTCAAGGTTAAAATCAAAATTAAAAGACAATCCTACTGTAAATGGCGTAAACATAAAAGAGATAGCGCGCGCTGCGCAGGTTTTAGACGAGGATGTTGTTAGATCCATCGAAAACCCATATCACAAACAAGGCGGTATCGCAGTGTTAAGAGGTAATTTAGCGCCTGACGGATCAGTAGTAAAACAATCGGCTGTTGATAAAAAGATGATGAAATTTGAAGGCACAGCAGTTGTATTTAATTCAGAAGAAGACGCTATGAAAAGCATACTTGGCTCAAAGATAAAAAAAGGCAGTATTATAGTAATAAGAAACGAAGGCCCCAAAGGTGGGCCTGGTATGCGCGAAATGCTTGCGCCGACAGCCGCAATAGTCGGTATGGGTATGTCTGACTCAGTTGCCCTTATTACTGACGGCAGATTTTCAGGCGGCACGCGTGGGCCTTGCATAGGCCATGTATCGCCTGAGGCAGCAGCAGGCGGGCCACTGGCAGCAGTAAAAACAGGCGATAAGATTCTTATTGATATACCAAACAGAAAAATGGATGTTAAAATCAGCAGGCAGGAGTTTGACAGGCGCCTGCGCCAATGGAAGCCGCCAAAACCAAAAATTACAACAGGATGGATTTCAAGGTATGCGAAATTGGTGACTTCGGCAAATACAGGAGCGATATTAAAATGAAGCTTACAGGCGCGCAGATTTTAATTGAGTCGTTGAAAAAAGAAGGCGTTGAGGTGATATTCGGTTATCCCGGAGGCGTGCTGTTGCCGACGTTTGATGTATTGTATGACGCGCCGATAAACTTTGTATTGGTGCGTCACGAGCAGGCGGCTGCTCATGCGGCAGACGGTTATGCCCGCGCAACAGGCAAGGTCGGAGTATGCCTTGCAACAAGCGGCCCGGGCGCCACTAATTTAGTTACAGGCATCGCAACCGCATATATGGATTCTATTCCTATGGTTGCGATAACAGGCCAGGTCAAGACAAGCCTGATAGGAAACGATGCCTTTCAGGAGGCGGATGTTACAGGTATTACAAGGCCTATCACCAAGCATAATTACCTGGTTAAAAATGTCGAGGATCTTTCTTTGGTGATAAAAGAGGCATTTTATGTTGCCTCAACCGGCAGGCCAGGCCCTGTTGTTATTGATTTGCCTGTTGATGTGCAATTTGCCGAGACAGAGTTTCAGTATCCATCTGATATTTCAATGCGCGGTTACAAGCCGACATATACAGGTCATCAGGGCCAGGTAAAAAAGGCGGCAAAATTAATAGAAAAATCCAAAAAACCGGTTATATATGCCGGCGGCGGAATAATAATTTCAGGCGCCTCAGCGCAATTAAGGGAGTTTGCCGAGAAAATACAGGCGCCTGTCGTTACAACACTTTTAGGCCTGGGTGGATTTCCGCAGACACACGAATTATCTTTAGGCATGCTTGGCATGCACGGCACCGCATACGCTAATTACGCTGTTACGGAAAGCGATTTGGTTATTGCAGTTGGTTCGCGTTTTGATGACAGGGTTACAGGCAGGCTGGACGCATTTGCGCCTGATGCAAAGGTTATACATATTGATATAGACCCTTCAAGCATGTCAAAAAATGTCGCTGTGGATATTCCTATAGTAGGCGATGCAAAAAAGATATTAGTTGAATTAAATAAGGTTGTAAAAAAGCCTGACACAGCCGCATGGCTTAAAAAGATGCATGCATGGAAAAAAGACCATCCTTTATATTATTCGCAGGAGGGCTCAAGAATAAAACCGCAGTATGTGGTTGAGCAGATCTACGAGGCGACAAAGGGTGATGCGATAATCTGTACCGAGGTCGGACAGAACCAGATGTGGGCAGCGCAGTATTATAAATACACAGAGCCGCGCACGTTTATTTCAAGCGGTGGCCTTGGGACAATGGGTTATGGTTTTCCCGCGGCAATAGGCGCAAAATTAGGATGCCCTGAAAAAACAGTGTTTGATATCGCGGGTGACGGCTCCATACAGATGAACATACAGGAGCTTGCAACAGCTGTTGAAAATAAAATTTCTGTGAAGATAGCGATATTAAATAATAGCTGCCTTGGCATGGTCAGACAGTGGCAGGAGTTATTTTACAAGAAAAGATATTCATATACAAAACTTCCGTCTTTGCCTGATTTTGTCAAGGTGGCAGAGGCATACGGCGCGGTTGGCATGCGCATTAAAAAGAAAGAAGATGTTTTGCCTGCGATTGAAAAGGCGATGAGCATAGATAATGTGGTGGTTATGGATTTTGTCGTTGAGGAAGAAGAGAATGTCTTCCCGATGGTGCCTGCAGGTGAGGCGATAAACAAGATGATAGTTTTAGACAGTTTGTTAGCATAGGAGATAAAAATGCGGCATACAATTTTGGTTTTAGTGGAAAATAAATTTGGCGTTCTGGCGCGCGTAGCAGGGCTTTTTTCGGCGCGCGGGTATAATATTGATTCGCTTACCGTCGGTGAAACAGAGGATCCGATGGTGTCGCGTATGACCATTGTTGTAAAAGGCGATGACAGGGTGCTTGATCAGGTCAAGAAACAGCTTAACAAGCTCATAGATATTATAACTGTCAGGGATCTTAAAAATGACGATCATATTGACAGGGAGCTTATGCTGTTTAAGGTGGGCTTCAATCAGAAAAATAAGGCACAGCTCGCAAATAGTATTAAAAAATCAGGCGGCCTTATATTGCATACAAGCCCGAAGAGTTTTCTTGTGCAGATGGTCGGGCCGTATGGCAAGATAGAGGCGCTTCTTAAGAATATGTCTGAATACGGCATAAAGGATTTAACAAGGACAGGTAGAGTAGCGATTACGAAAGATTAATTTAAGGAAAGGGGAAAATTCAATGGCAAAGATTTACTATGATAAAGATGCAAACCTGGATTTATTAAAAGGAAAGAAAATCGCAATCATCGGTTACGGCATTCAGGGCAGGGGCCAGTCCCTGAACCTGCGTGATTCAGGGTGCAGCGTGGTTGTTTCTGAGGTTGAAGGCACGCCGAATTACGAGCAGGCAAAAAAAGATGGGTTTACGCCTGTCTCTGCTGATATTGCCTGCAAAGAGGCGGATATCATACAGATATTGACTCAGGATCATGTGCAGGCAAAGGTTTATAAAGAGGCGGTAAAGCCGAATCTTAAAAAGGGTAAGGCGCTTTGTTTTTCACACGGATTTAATATTCGTTTTAAACAGATTAAACCGCCTAAAAAGGTTGATGTGTTTATGGTAGCGCCCAAAGGCCCTGGCGCATTGGTGCGCAGGATGTATGAAGAGGGCAAGGGCGTGCCGTGTTTAATCGCAGTGCACCAGGATGCGACAGGCCAGGCAAAACAGCTCGGCCTTGCATTCGCAAAAGGCATTGGTGGCACACGAGCCGGAGTGATTGAGACAACATTTAGCGAGGAGACAGAAACAGATTTGTTTGGCGAGCAGGCAGTGCTTTGCGGCGGAGTGACAGAGATGATTAAAGCAGGTTTTGATACGCTTGTTGATGCGGGATATCAGCCTGAAATAGCATATTTTGAGGTTTTGCACGAGCTTAAACTTATTACGGATTTAGTGCAGGAAGTCGGCATAAGCGGCATGCGCAGGCGCGTTTCAAACACAGCTTGTTACGGCGATTTAACGCGTGGGCCAAAAATTATTACAGAGAAGACGCGCAAGGCAATGAAGAAAATGCTTAAGGAAATTCAAAACGGTAAGTTTGCAAGGGAGTGGATAAAAGAAAACGAGACAGGCAGAAAAGTATTTGATTCGCTTTTAAAGGCAGGCGATGAACATAAGATCGAGGCGGTGGGAAAACAGCTTCGTGAAATGATGCCTTGGATGAAGAAGTAGAGGACAAAAATGGAAAAGATAAAAATATTTGATACTACACTACGCGACGGCGAACAGTCGCCTGGCGCTAGTTTAGAGAAACAGGATAAGCTTGAGATAGCCAAACAGCTAAAAGTGCTGGGTGTTGACGCTATTGAAGCGGGATTTCCTGTTTCATCACCGGGCGATTTTGAGGCGGTTAAGTTAATTGCGCAAAAAGTGCGCGGCCCGATTATCTGCGGATTGGCGCGTTGCATGGAAAAAGACATCAAGGCAGCCGTAGGCGCTGTAAAGCCTGCCCAGCATCCGCGCATACACGTATTTTTGGCGACTTCAAAGATACATATGAAATATAAACTGCAGAAGGCAGAAGATGAGATTTTGCGCCTGGCTGTATGGGGCGCGCGGCTGGCACGCAAATTTACAGCCGATGTGGAGTTTTCGCCTGAAGACGCTTCGCGCAGCGAAAAAGAATTTTTATACCGCGTGGTAGAAGCAGTTATAAAAGCCGGCGTAACAACAATAAACATACCTGATACAGTAGGTTATGCTGTGCCCGGCGCATACGGTGAGTTAATCAGGGACATAAGAAATAACGTACCTAATATAAACAAAGCGGTTATAAGCGTTCATTGCCATAATGATTTGGGCCTGGCTGTAGCCAATTCTTTATCAGCTGTTAAAAACGGGGCAGGCCAGGTGGAATGCACTATTAACGGCATCGGCGAGCGCGCCGGAAACGCTTCTTTAGAAGAAATAGTAATGGCAATTAATACAAGAAAAGATTATTTTAATTGTATGACCGGCATAAATACTAAGGAGCTTTGTATAACCAGCCATTTAGTCAGTAAATTAACCGGCGTGATGGTGCCGTTAAATAAAGCGGTTGTCGGAATAAACGCGTTTTCGCATGAATCAGGCATACATCAGGACGGCGTTTTAAAGGAGCGCGGCACGTATGAGATTATGAGGCCGCAGGATGTGGGCTTTGGCGAAACCAGGCTTGTGATGGGAAAACATTCCGGCAGGCATGCCTTTAGCGTGCGCCTTGCCAAGTTGGGCTATAAATTAACCGAACAGCAGGTTAACAAGGCCTTTGAGGCGTTCAAGCTGCTGGCTGATAAGAAAAAAGAGGTTTTCGATGACGATTTGCGGGCGATAGTTGATGAGGGAAGCCGCGTTGCGTCTGAAAGGTATAAATTAGTTAGTTTCCAGGTTACAACCGGTACTGGCGTTGAGCCTGAGGCTTTGGTGAGAGTAAAAGAGAAGGGCAGCGCAAAAGAGGCGCAGGCAACAGGCGACGGGCCGATAGATGCCTGTTATAAGGCTATAGAAAAAATAGCAAAGGTAAAAGGTAAACTTTTAGATTATTCAGTGCGTTCAATCACAAGCGGCAAAGACGCGTTGGGGGATGTTACAATCAAGGTAGCCTTTAATAAACGCGTGGTTTTAGGCAGGGCAGCTGATACGGATATAGTGCAGGCGAGCGTTAAGGCGTATCTTAATGCCGTAAACAAACTGGGTTAATGTTATGATGCCGATAAACGGAAAAACAAAAATATACGGGATAATAGGCCATCCAATAGAGCACACTTTGTCGCCTGCCATGCAGAACGCGGCTTTTATGGCGCTTGGCATAAACGGGGTGTATGTGCCGTTTGAGGTAAAGCCTGATGATCTGGGTAAGTCAATAAAAAGTTTTTTACTTACAGGCGTGTGCGGTTTTAACGTAACGGTTCCGCACAAAATAAGTTGCATGAAATTTCTGGATAAGATAGATGACAGCGCCAAGGCAATAGGCGCGGTGAATACGGTAAAAATCGTAAATAAAAAATTGTTTGGGTTTAATACCGACGGCATAGGGTTTTTGCGCAGCCTTAAAGAAGATTTAAAGATCGACCCGAAGAATAAGAATATCTTTGTAATAGGTTCAGGCGGCGCGTCAAGGGCTGTTGTCTGGACGCTGGCAAAGGCAGGCGCAAAATCCATAGTGGTGGTTGATAAGATAAATCAAAAAGCGCTGGAGCTGGCAAGTACCTGTTCCTTTGCAGGCGATGTAAAATCCATTGACTGCGGCGATAACTGGGCGTCGTGCGTCAGTGGCGCTGATATATTGATAAACGCCTCGCCCATAGGTATGAAGGATACAGACCTATCACCGATAGATATAAAACTGCTGCATAAGCGCCTGGTAATTTTTGATTTGATTTATAACAAGCATACAAAACTTGTAAAGAATGCAAAGGCAAAAGGCCTTAAAGCGTGCGGCGGGTTCGGCATGCTTTTATACCAGGGTGTTGAGGCGTTTGAGATATGGACAGGACAGAAACCGCCGGTTGCGATAATGCGTAACGCGCTTATTTCGCAGTTTTCGCTTCGCGGCCCGCGTAACGTGCGCTGGTGGGCATGATGATTGCCATTGTCTTTATCTTCGGCGCTATGGTTGGGAGTTTCCTGAACGTGTGTATTTACAGGATGCCGAAGGGTAGGTCTGTAATAAAACCGGCATCACACTGCCCGCACTGCGATAGACATATACAGTGGTTTGATAATATACCCATTTTGAGTTTTGTGATGCTTGGGGCAAAATGCAGGCATTGCAAGAAAAAGATTTCATTGAGATACCCGCTTGTTGAGCTTTTGACAGCAGTGTTATTTATTGTTAATTTTATATGGTTTGGCACAAGCCCTAAGTTTTTTATTTACACAGCGCTTGAATGCGCGCTTGTTATAGGGACATTCACGGACTTTGCTTATTATATGATACCGGATGAGATTACAATCGGCGGCCTGGCGGCTGGCTTGATAGTGTCAGCTATTTATCCCGAGCTTCACAATGCGCCTGTTTTCTGGAAAGGGTTTTTGTTTTCTTTACAGGGCGCGGTTGTGGGCGGGTCATTAATATACGCAATGGGTTTTATCGGCGAGCTTATTTTTAAAAAGGAGGCAATGGGCGGAGGCGATGTAAAGCTGATGGCAATGATAGGTTCTGTTATCGGCTGGAAACTCGTTATACTGGCATTTTTCATTGCGCCTTTTTTCGGCGCGTTTATAGGCATTTATCTTAAATTTGTAAAAAAGATAGACATAATTCCTTATGGGCCGTACCTGTCGCTGGCAACATTAATAGCGATAATGTGGGGCGATAAAATTTTAAGGGGGTTTTTATGTTACGGTATTTAACTGCAGGCGAGTCGCACGGGCAATGTCTTGTGGCAATTTTAGACGGTATGGTTGCGGGGTTACGGGTTGATAAGAATTTTATTGACAAGGAACTCCTGAGGCGCCAGAGAGGTTTTGGCCGCGGAGACAGGATGAAGATTGAAAAAGACAGGGTGGATATTTTATCAGGCCTGCGCAAAGGCATCACCATAGGCAGCCCGATAGCCATGATGATAAAGAATAAGGATTTCAGTATAGACAGGCTGGCCGCTATTTATTGCCCAAGGCCGGGCCATGCGGATTTAGCAGGCGCTGTGAAATACAACCGCAGCGATGCGCGCGATATACTTGAGCGTTCAAGCGCGCGGGAGACAGCCGCAAGGGTTTCTGTGGGCGCTGTATGTAAAATATTTCTGTCTGAAATAGGTATGGCTGTAAATAGCCGTATTGTTATGATAGGCGGCGTAACATCGCAAAAACTGATGTATGAAAGAATAACCTCTGCTTTAAAAAGGCGCGATACCGTCGGAGGTATTTTTGAGATAACCGCAACAGGCGCGCCTTGCGGGCTTGGAAGCTTTACGCAGTCAGACAAAAGATTAAACGCCCGGCTTGCCGGCGCCCTTATGTCAATACAGGCGATAAAAGGCGTTGAGGTAGGCCTGGGTTTTGAAAGCGCTAAGCGATTCGGTTCAGAGGTTCATGACGCCATATTTTATGATAAAACAAAGGGCTTTTACAGAAAAACCAACAATGCAGGCGGCATTGAAGGCGGAGTTTCAAGCGGCGAGCCGATCTTATTAAGGTGCGCCATGAAGCCTATTTCTACGTTGTTAAATCCGCTTGCCTCTGTTAACATAAAGACCAAAAAACCGTCTAAGGCAACAGTGGAACGTTCTGATATTTGCGCGGTTCTATCAGCCGCTGTTGTGGCAGAGTCGGTTGTTGCGTTTGAGTTGGCGAATGCTGCGTTCGAGAAATTCGGCGGCGATTCGCTGGATGAAACAAAGAGAAATCTTAAAGGGTATCTAAAACAGGCCAAGGCGTTTTAATGAAAAATATTGTTTTAGTCGGGTTTATGGGCACAGGCAAGACCGTTACGGCAAAATTGCTTGCCAAACGGCTCAAGCTTAGTTATATATCCATAGACGATCTGATAGAAAAAAAAGAGAAGCGCTTGATTTCAGAAATATTTGAAAAAGACGGCGAGGAGTATTTCAGGAATATCGAATCAGAAACAATAAAAGAAATATCTCAGCGGAAAAATATAGTCATTGATGCAGGTGGCGGGGCCGTAATAAAAGAAGAGAACATTTCGAACCTTAAAAAAAACGGCATTATAATATGCCTTAAGGCAAGCCCTGATGTGATACTGGCAAGGACAAAAACTCAAAGCCACAGGCCGCTTCTTAAAGTGGCTGACTTGGAAAAGAAAGTCATGGAGCTGCTCGCCGGCCGCGCCGTTTATTACGCGAAAGCGGATTTTACAATAGATACATCAGGCCTGGCCCCTGATGAGGTGGCGAAGAAAATAGAGGAGATTGCGTTATAGCTACATCTGATAAGTTAATACTTTTAAATATGGCGCCTGGCATAGGGTCAATTAAAGCCAAGGCGCTTTTAGATTATTTCAAAAGCCCTGAAAATATATTTAACGCAAGCGTCAATGAGCTGTCTGGCGTAAAAGGGGTTAATCCGGCGATAGCGCAGGGCATATTAAATGTTTCCAAAGATAAATCCCTGCTGGATAAAGAGTTGCGCCTTATAAAAAAAGAAAATGTTAATGTAGTAACAATATTCGACGAGAAATATCCTGTTAATTTAAAAGAGATTCATGACCCGCCTGTTGTTTTATATGTGAAGGGCAGTTTTAAAAAAGAAGACAAACAAGCGGTTGCGATTGTAGGTTCGCGCCGCTGTAGCAGCTACGGCAGAAATACAGCCGCAAGGTTTGCTTCCGGATTGGCAGGACTTGGCATTACTGTTGTTTCAGGTATGGCGCGCGGTATTGATACAGCAGCGCATAGCGCCGCTGTAAATTCACGCGCCAGGACAATAGCTGTTTTGGGAAGCGGTTTATCAAGGATATATCCTCCTGAGAACAAAGCCTTGTCAGAAAGAATAGCCGAATACGGCGCTGTTATTTCAGAGTTTCCGATGACAATGAGGCCTTTGGCTCTAAATTTTCCAAGGCGTAACCGTATTATAAGCGGTTTGTCTTTGGGTACTGTTGTGGTTGAGGCGGCAAAAAATTCAGGCGCTTTAATAACAGCCAGATGCGCGTATGAGCAGGGCCGTGAGGTTTTTAGCGTGCCCGGGGAGGCGCTTAAACCGGCTGCGTTCGGAGTAAACCAATTAATAAAAGACGGCGCCAGGCTTGTTGAGGATGTAAACGATATCTTAGAGGAGTTGGCCCCGCAGTTAAAAGGGTATATAAAAGCAAATAGGGCAACAGGGCAGGTGCCCTTGCCTTTGGATTTAAAAAGCGAAGAGCTGAAGATAATAGGGCTTTTGGAAGACGGGCCTATGCATGTTGATGTTATAGCCTCAGGCGCGTCTTTTCCGATAGCAGACACATCAAGCGTGTTAACCGGGCTTGAAATCAGGGGCCTTATCAGGCGTAATCCTGGGAACATATTCGAAAGGAATTTTCCATGTCAAAGTCGTTAGTTATAGTTGAGTCGCCGGCAAAGGCAAGTACGATAAACAAATTTTTAGGTTCCGATTACCTTGTGCGCTCATCAATGGGCCATATAAGGGACCTGCCTTCAAGCAAGATGGGGATTGACGTCGAGGATGATTTTAAGCCGCATTATATCGCCATACCGCGCCGTAAAAAAACCATTGCCCAGCTTAAAAAAGATTTAACAGGTAAATCCACGCTTTATTTAGCAGCTGACCCTGACAGGGAGGGCGAGGCAATATGCTGGCATATTGCAAATGTGCTTGCCAAAGATAATATTCAGGTTCACAGGGTTGAGTTTCATGAGATTACAAAAGAGGCAATTACAAATGCCTTCAAGCATCCGCGCCAAATCGACATGAATATGGTTAATGCCCAGCAGGCGCGCCGCATATTAGACAGGATAGTCGGTTATTCAATCAGCCCCTTGTTATGGAAAAATGTTGGCAGGGGTTTAAGCGCAGGCAGGGTGCAGTCAGTAGCCCTGCGGTTGATTGTTGACAGGGAGCGCCAGATAACCGCGTTTGCGCCTAAAGAATATTGGGAGATAGAAGCCGAGCTTAGAAAGAGCGCAGAAAAAGACAAAACTTTTACAACCAAGCTGAATAAAATAGACGGCAAAGAGCCGAATCTGAAAAATAATAAGGAGGCTGAGGAGGTTGTAAGAGAGCTGGAAAAAGCCAATTATGTTGTAGCTGACATAAACAAGTCGCAAAAAATTAAAAAACCGCGGGCGCCGTTTACCACAAGCAAGCTCCAGCAGGAGGCATTCAATAAACTCAGGTATCCTGCGGCAAAGACCATGCGTATTGCCCAGCAGCTTTATGAAGGCGTTGTGCTTGGCACTGATGAGGTCACAGGCCTTATAACATATATGAGGACTGATTCTGTAAATGTCTCCAAAGAGGCAGTAGAGGCAGTGCGCGATTATATACTTAAAAAGTTTTCAAAGACTTATCTTCCTGCGTCAGCCAATGTGTATAAGTCGAAAAAAAGCGCCCAGGAAGCGCATGAAGCCATAAGGCCTACCCATGTTATGCGGGAGCCTGCTCAGATAGAAAAATACCTCACCCCGGAACAGTTCAAACTTTATGAACTGATATGGAACAAGTTTGTTGCCAGCCAGATGCGGCCTGCCATATATGCGGTTTTGTCGGTTGACATACTGGCAAAGGAAAAATATTTATTCAGGGCAGCGGCTTCAAAATGTATATTTGCCGGATTTATGGCTGTGTATCCTGAAAAGGAAGAAAATGAATCCGCGCTTCCTGAATTAAAAAAAGGCGAACAACTCGATCTGGTCAAACTTATTCCGAGCGAGCATTTTACAAAACCGCCGGCAAGATTTTCAGACGCTTCTTTAATCAAGGCGCTGGAAGAAGACGGCATAGGCAGGCCAAGCACTTATGTGCCTATTATAGAGACAATAGTAATGAGGGATTACATAAGAAGGATATCAGGGTATCTGCACCCTACTGAACTTGGCATGACTGTTTGCGATTTATTGATAAAACATTTTCCGAGGATTTTAAATATAAAGTTCACGGCTATTATGGAAGAGGAACTTGATGAGATAGAGGAAGGCAAGCTTGAGTGGGTTAAGGTATTAAAGGATTTTTACCAGATATTCGAGAAGACGCTTGCCAAGGCCCAGCTTAATATGAAGGCCGTAAAAAAAGAGGTCATCCAAACCAAAGAGATTTGCGAGAAGTGCGGCAAGCCTATGGTTATAAAATGGGGCAGGCTCGGAAAATTTATGAGCTGTTCGGATTTTCCAAATTGCCGAAACGCCAAGTCTTTACCCACAGGCGTTAAATGCCCAAAGTGCGGAGGCGATGTTGTGCAGCGCCGCTCAAAAAAAGGAAATATATTTTTCGGATGCAGCAATTATCCGAACTGCGACCACATAACCAACAGGCTTCCCAAGCCCGAAGAGGCCAGTTCTTAATGCAGCAGTATATAGACAAATTCACAAGGTATCTTGAAATCGAAAAAAATTCATCGACCCACACTGTTACTAATTACAAGGTTGATTTAAGGGGTTTTATGGATTTTTTAGGCGGCGATGATATCTCTAATATAGATTACCTTTTATTGCGCAGGTACCTGGCGCATCTAAAAAGCGTGCAGTATGACAAAAGAAGCGTTGCAAGAAAACTTGCCTGCCTGCGTTCATTTTTTAAATTCTTATGCCGCGACGGGTACCTCAAGACAAACCCTGCCGCGGGCCTTTCAACCCCAAAGCTTGATAAAAAGCTGCCGTTTTTTCTTGATGTAAACCAGACATCAAGGGTGCTGGACATGCCTGTTGACAATTCAGACGCCGCAAGCTTAAGGGATAAGGCGGTATTGGAGCTTTTGTATTCTACCGGAATCAGGGTAGGCGAACTGGTGGGCCTTTCTATAAATGATGTGGATTTTATAGGAGGCGTTACCAAGGTTAAAGGCAAAGGCAAAAAAGAGCGCATGATACCTGTGGGCGATACCGCGCTTCGCGCTATAAAAAAATACTTGGACAGGCGCTGTTCAAATGAATTAATGCGCAATAAACCCGCGCTTTTTTTAAATAAAAACGGAGGCCGTTTAAGCAGCGGCGCTGTAAGGCAGATAGTAGATAAGTGCATACACACGGCAAGTTTAAGGGGAAGGATTTCACCGCATACGTTAAGGCATTCTTTTGCAACTCATCTTTTAGACAGGGGCGCTGATCTGCGTTCGGTGCAGGAGCTTTTAGGCCATGCCAACCTTTCCACGACCCAGATCTATACGCATATTACGACAGACCGGCTAAAAGCCGTTTATGATAAGGCGCACCCAAGGGCATAGTTCGTGGCATGCTCGCTGCAGGTTGGCAGCCGACTTCGGCTTGCCTGCTCGCTCACTTCGTTCGCTGTGCTGGCAAGCCTTCGTGGCTGCCAGCAGTTAGAGCAAACGCACTCACGCTCACGGGCGATAGAGGAATAATATGATATTTTATGATGTGGCATTTATAATATTTTCTATTTTATATATTCCTTTTGCTTTTTTTAAAAAGGGCAAAAGGGTGTTTAATTTGCGTCCCCGATTTGGCGTGGATCTCACTGGGCTTAAAGGCCAGATGGATAGCGGTAAGAATATATGGATACATGCGGTGAGTGTGGGCGAGGTGATGGTCCTTGGGCCGTTTTTAGATAAGATAAAATCAGAGCTTGCCGGCGCCAGGATAGTTTTATCTGTTACGACAAAAACAGGTTATGAAATAGCCAAAAAGAATTTCAGCGAAAAGGCAGCCATACTGTACTCGCCTGTTGATTTATCGTTTGTAGTAAGGCGGTTTTTTAACGCGATTAGGCCTGATATTTTAATAGTGGTTGAAACAGAGATATGGCCGAATCTTTTAGCCGAGGCAAAAAAAAGAAGCGTTCCTGTGGTATTGATCAACGGCCGCATATCTCACAGGTCTTTTAAGAGATATGTCATGGCAAAGCCGTTGTTAATCCCTACGCTTAAAAAAATAGATTTGTTTTGTATGCAGGGCGCTGTTGATGCAGCCAGGATAATTGCCATAGGCGCCCAAAAACAAAAGGTAGAAGTTACCGGCAACATGAAGTTCGACGCTGTAATTACGGTTGTCCCGGATCAGGATTACAGGATAAAGATGGGGCTTGGCGAAAAAGATATTTTACTTGTAGCCGGCAGCACGCATAAAGGCGAGGAAAAGGTTCTACTGGAGGCTTATGAAAGCTTGAAGAGAGAATTTGATAATCTCAGGCTTCTGATTGCGCCAAGGCACGTAAACAGGGCAGGTGAGATAAAAAAATTGACAAAAAATATCGACGGAGTTTTTGTTCTTAATACCATGGGCCATCTTAAGAATATATACGCGGCCGCAGATATAGTATTTATAGGCGGCAGCCTTATTCCTCATGGCGGGCAGAATCCTATTGAGCCGGCGTATTTCGCCAGGCCCATAATATTCGGGCCTTATATGTTTAATTTTCAGTCCATAAAAGAGGCGCTGCTTAAAGAAAAAGCGGCTATAATAGTAAAGGGCGCAGAAGAATTAAAAGAGGCGGTTAAATCCATGATGAGAGATACAAAAAAAGCCAAGGCAATGGGATTTTTTGCCAAGAAGGCAATAGACCAGGGCCGCGGCGCGACTGCCAGGAACTTTGCGGCAATCAAAAATATTTTACTGAGGGTAAAAAGATGAAGAAAAATATGAATATAAGGGAATATATATATTTATTGATGACCGATAAAGACAATAGTTTTTTTGCGAGTATCCTTAAAGGTATTTTTTATCTTGCTTCTTTATTGTATCTTTTGGCCCTGAAGATTAATTTTTATCTTATGCGGAACGGGATATTTAAAACGGTTTATCTTGAAGCCAAGGTAATAAGCGTAGGCAATATTACATTGGGCGGCACAGGTAAAACACCTTTAGTGGAACTGGTAAGCCGTATATTTATAGAAAACGCCAAAAAGGTCGCTATATTAACCAGAGGTTATAAAATAGCCCCTGGAAAATCATCTATGCCCGCTGCCGATGAACCGGAGCTTTTACGTATAAGGCTGCCGCAGGCTGATGTGCTGGCCGGGCCTGACAGGGTAAAAACAGGCCGCACCGCAATATGTAACTATGGCGCGGATGTGTTGATTCTGGATGATGGTTTTCAATATTGGCGCCTGAGCAGGGATACAGATATCTTAGCTATAGATGCGACAAATCCGTACGGAAACGGCAACCTCCTGCCAAGGGGTATATTAAGGGAGCCGGTTGCCAATATTGTGCGCGCCGGAATTATTGTTATAACAAAGGCTGACGCGGTTTCTTCGCAGCAGGTTGAAAAGATAATAAATGGCATAAAATCAATAAATCCCGACGCGCATATATTTACGTCAACGCACGGGCCGGAAAAAATATACGAATTCGCGAATTTTGAGAAAATGCAGATTCAACCCGGGCAGGAAGAAAATTTTCCTCTAGAATGGCTTAAAGATAAGAAAGTACTTGTTGTTTGCGGCATAGGCGATCCCGATTATTTTGTAAAAACAATAGAGAGTTTAGGCGGCGTTGTAGGGTGCAGCCTGTTTTTCCAGGATCACCATCCGTATGTTTTTGGAGACCTTGAGCTTATTACTAAAAAATGCCGCCAGGCAGGGGTGGATTCCGTGCTGGTTACTGAAAAGGATATGATAAAATTACGGCCTTTAATACAAAGGCATATACTTGGGTTTGAGAGCTTTAAGATACGCTTTCTGGCTTTGGGCATAAAATTGCGGATTCTTGAGAATGAACAAAAATTCAGAGAGCTGATTTTATCAAAGTGAATCGGAAAAATAATTTAGAAGAAATAATTTTATATCCGGTGGTTTTGGCATTCGGTTTTTTTGTAAGGATGCTGCCTTTATCGCTGGGCAGGTGGCTTGCCAACAGGCTGGGCTGGTTGATTTATGCCTTTTATAAAAAAAGGCGTTCTATAGGTTATGCAAATATAAAGGCCGCTTTTTGCGAAAGGCTGGAGCCGTCGTCTGTGAAAAAAATTACAATGAGGACATTCCAGCATTTTTCGCAGGTTTTTTTTGAACTTTTCAGGTTTCCGGATATAGGCAAGGCCTATATAGACCGTTATATGAAATTTACCGGCCTTGATAATGTTGCCAAGGCGCAAAGCCGCGGCAAGGGCGCTGTTATATTAACCGCACATTTTGGCAACTGGGAGCTTTCAGGCTTGGCAGGCGCTATAAAAGGTTACCCGCAGGATGTTTTGGCAAGGCAGCAGAAGTTTTTAAGGCTTAATAATCTGCTTAACAGTTATAGGGCCCGTTACGGCAGGCGTGTTATAGAAAAAGGCATGGCAGTCCGCGGGATTATAAATGCCTTAAATGAAAACAGGGTAGTCGCGATACTCAGCGACCAGGATGGCGGTTTATCAGGTGTTTTGGTTGATTTTTTCGGAAGGTTGGCTTCCACCCCGCAGGGCGCTGCGGTTTTTGCGTTGAAATACGACTCGGTTATACTGCCGAATTTTTGCTATAGAGAAAAAGGCCCGTTTTACAGGATGGTGGTTGAGCCTCCGCAGGGTCTGATAAAAACAGGCAACATGGATCTTGACGTGCAGGCTAGCCTGCAGAAATTTACGGATATTTTGCAGTCGTATATAACCCGGTATCCCGAGCAATGGCTGTGGCTTCATAAAAGATGGAAGACAACGCCTTCGCGCAGGGCGCTTTTATTAAGCGACGCCAAGGCCGGACATATTAGCCAGTCAAACGCAGTTACCAAGCAGATAAGAAAAGTTGTGTTTGAAAAAGCAGAAAAAGATCCCAGGCTCGGGCTTTTAAAGGGGAGCGCAGGGCTTGAGGATTTGATATATAAGGAAAAAACAGTGGAGGTTAAATATAAAAGCGCCATGCATAAGGCATTTCTTACGTTTTGCAGCTTGTTTGCGTCGTCAAGATGCCAGGGGTGCATGAAATGCCTTAAGCTGTGCCTTATGAGGGATTCATATGATGCCCTCATGAAGGTTTACGCCGATATAATTGTTTCATGCGGCTCGCAGCAGGCAGCGGTTAACAGGTTTTTAGCCATAGAAAACAACGCGAAATCAGTGGTTGTGATGAAGCCTGGTATTTTACCGGTAAAATTTTTCAATTTGTGTGTTATACCCAGGCATGATAACCCGCCTAAGCGTAAAAATATTTTAATTACAGAAGGCGCGTTAAATACAACAGAAGTATCTGCGCCAGGAAATTCCATAGGTTTACTTGTAGGCGGTGACAATAAGAATTTTATTTTGCCAAAATCCGCGCTTTGGGCTGTTTTAGGCGCGGTTATGGACGCATGCGTTAAACATGATATCTCTGTGCTTGCCACTACTTCCAGGCGCACATCAAAAGAGCTTGAGGCGCTTATGAAAGAAAAGCTCGGCAAGTTTGAAAAATGCAAAATCCTTGCCATTGCCAATGAAAATAATCCGCCGGGCACTGTAAAGAATATTTTAGCGTCGAGTAAAGTGATAGTTGTTTCAGGCGAATCCATATCAATGGTTTCAGAGGCGGCAGCATCAGGCAAAAGGGTTTTGGTGTTTTGCGCGCAGGCAAAAAAGAAGGACACCCGGCATGCCGAATTTTTGCGCAATCTGGAGAAAAAGGGGTTTATTGTTTTATGCGGCCCAAAGGATATGAAGCCGGCGATCATAAAGGCGCTGCAGGATAATTCTCCTGTTAAGAGATTGGATGACAGCAGCCTGGTTTACGAGGCAATTAAAAAATTAATATGAACATCTTGCAGATTTTGCCCGAACTTGTGGTAGGCGGGGTTGAGACAGGCACTGTAGATTTTTCATCCAAGCTTGTTGAGAGAGGGCATAAATCAGTGGTTGTTTCAAACGGCGGCCCGCTTGTGCGGCAGCTTGAGGCCGCGGGCGCCAAGCATTACAAGCTGCCTGTGCATAAAAAGTCTCTTTTTAGCATTTTAAGATGCATAAAAGAACTTGAATCTATTATCAGGCAGGAACATATTCATGTAGTGCACGCCAGAAGCCGCGTGCCTGCCATAATAGCGTTTTTCAGCGCCAGGCGCATTACCGCGAAAAATATAGAAACTCATCTGCCCGTATTTATTACTACATGCCACGGATATTACAGCAGGCATTTTTTTTCAAGGCCCATGTCATGGGGCAGGTTTGTAATATGTTCCAGTAATATAATCGCTTCTCATATGACCGGGGATTTTTCAGTGCCGTTTTCGCGGATAAAATTTATACCGCGCGGGGTTGACATAGAAAAATTTAATTTTACATTACCGTCGGCAAAAAACAAGCAATACAGGACAATAGGCATCATAGGCCGCATAACGCCCATAAAGGGACACACTTTTTTCATAAAAGCGGTTTCAAAAGTAATAAAGGCAATGCCGGGGACAAAGGTTGTGGTTATAGGCCGGCCTCCTGAAGCAAAGGAGGATTATTTAAAAGAACTTAAAGTTACAGCAGAGCGGCTCGGGATTATTGAGTCAGTGGAGTTTCTCGGCCACAGGCATGATATACCGCATCTTTTATCAGGCATGGATCTTCTGGTTTTATCAAGCACAGGGCCTGAAGCATTCGGAAGGGTTATTATAGAGGCTCAGGCAGCCGGCGTGCCTGTTGTTGCAACAAAGGTGGGAGGAGTTACGGATATAATAGAGGATAATAAAAACGGATTGATCGTCGAGCCGCATAATACGGAACAGCTTTCAGGGGCCATGTTAAGGATTTTAACAGACAGGGGCCTTGCCGATAAGCTCGCCAGGCAGGCAAGAGAGGATGTTGAAAAAAAGTTTACCTTGTCAGCGATGACGCAAAAAACGCTGGATACATACCAGGAGGCTGTTTCCAAACCTAGGATATTGGTTATAAAGATAGGCGCCCTGGGAGATGTTATATTGGTTGTGCCGGCTTTAAGGGCCTTGCGCCAGAGGTTTCCCGGGGCTCACATAGCGGTTTTAGTGGGCGTTGAGTCCAGGCAGATATTACAGGGTTGCCCTTATGTGGATGAGATCATAATATACAACAAAGTTTTTGTTAAGCAAAGATTTTCAAACTTTATCAAGCTTGCCGTTAACATCAGGAGATGCGCTTTTGATATGGTTGTAGATTTCCAGAATACAAACAGAAGCCATCTGCTAAGCTACATAAGCATGGCGCCAAAAAGATTCGGGTACAGGAATAAAAAATTGGGGTTTCTTCTCAATTACGGCATAAAGGATTTTAATGTTGAAGTTCAGCCGGTTTGTCATCAGTTCAGGGTTTTAAATACCCTTGGCATACAGCTTAAGGACCAGAGGCTTGAGCTTTGGCCCAGCCAGGATGACTTTATTGGCATAGATAAATTTTTATCATGGCAGTGGGCGCTTAAAGACCAGCATCTTGTCGGCATAAATATAGGAGGCAGCGCGCGCTGGAAGACCAAACGCCTGCCGAGAGAAACACTTGTTAAATTATGCGACCAACTTTCAGGCCTCAAAGCGCGCGCTGTGCTGATAGGCACGAAGAAGGATGTTGAAACAGCCGTTTTTGTTTCGGCGCGCGCCAAATCAAAACCTATAAACGCCGCCGGAAAGACAACATTAGGCGAGTTGGTGGCGCTTGTAAAAAAATGTAAAGTCCTGATAAGCACTGACAGCGCGCCCGTGCATATTGCTTCAGCCGTAGGCACGCCTGTAGTGGCCATTTTCGGGCCTACTGATGCGGCAAGGCATAAACCGCCGGGCGAGAATGTTGTTATAATAAAGACAGTATTAAAATGCAGCCCTTGTTATAAGCTGGACTGCCGGCATCTTAAATGCATAAAAGAGTTGGATACAAAGGATATAGTTAAGGAGGCGTCAAGGTTTTTATGAGAATATTGCTCTTGACTACACATCTTGATTTCGGAGGCATAGGCATATATTGTATTTCTCTGGCAAAGGCATTAAAAGATATCGGCCATGATGTCAGGGTTGCTTCTGCAGGAGGCGCTCTTGTGGCGCAGCTTGATGAAAACAGCATACAACATATAAAATTAAAATTGCGCACCAAGTCGGAATTCAGCCCGATGCTTTGGAAATCGCGCATAAACCTGGGTTCTGTTTTTAAAGAGTGGCGGCCGGATATAGTGCATGCCCAGACAAGGGTAACCCAGGTGCTTGCCTGGATGGTTTTTAAGAAATACAAAATCGCGTATGTTTCAACCTGCCATGGTTTTTTCAGGCCGCATATCGGCAGAAGGCTATTTGGTTTTTGGGGCAGGAGGGTTATTGCCATAAGCGACGCGGTAAGGGAGCATCTGGTCAACGATTTTAAGGTTAAAAAGGAAAATATCCGGCTTATCAATAACGGTATAGATATAGATAAATTTCAGAGGCATATAAGCGAAAAAGAAAAAAAGGCGTATAAATTAAGGATAGGCATAAAAAAAGGCCCTGTGATAGGCGTGATAGCAAGGCTTTCTCCTGTAAAGGGCCATAAATATTTATTTCTCGCCGCAAGCATACTTGTTAAAAAATACCCTGACCTGCAGCTGCTTATAATAGGCGATGGGCCTTCTAAAAGAGATCTTATTGAGCTTGCGATTTCGCTTGGCATAGGAAAATCCACTTTTATTGAGGAATCCACTTTAAATACAAATGTCGCGCTTTCGGTTATGGATGTTTTTGTCCTGCCGTCTGTGCAGGAGGGGCTTGGGCTTTCAGCTTTAGAGGCAATGGCTGCGGGTATTCCTGTTGTGGCTTCAAATGTGGGAGGGGTTTATTCGCTGATAAAGGATTCTGTTACAGGGCTTCTTGTTGAGCCCAAGGATTCCCAGGGGATTTCTTCTGCTGTATCAAGGGTTTTGGATGATAAGAAACTGACGCTTAAGCTTGTGGAAAACGCCAGGGCTATGGTTAGTGAGAAATTTTTACTTAGCCTGATGGCGAAAAACGTAGAGGCACTGTATAAAGAGGTTGTAGATGATAAAACTCAAAAACCTTAAATTTTTATTTATATTTTTACTTTTTGCCTTTTTGGTTTTTGCTTTTTTATATCTGCCTTCTGAGCGCATTGTGCCTATATTTATGTATCATAATATAGATGAAAAGAATGACATGTTAAGCGTAAGCCCGCAAAATTTCGATAAACAGATGCGATTTTTAAGCCAACACAATTATAATGTTATAGGCCTTGGAGAGTTTGCGAATTTGATTACCGCTAAAAAAAATATACCGCCTAACACAGTGCTTATTACTTTTGACGACGGAAAAAATAACCTTTATGAGAATGCTTTGCCCATTCTTAAGAAATACCAAATAAAAGCAGCAATGTTTGTTATACCCGGTAATTGCGGCCAGAAGGGTTATCTTGATAAAAAACAGATCAGGGAGATATCCGAAGCCGGAATAGATATAGGCAGCCATACTTTGACGGATAAATGGCTGCCGGCATGCAATGACGCAGAATTAAAACGCGAGATTTACGGTTCAAGAAATGCCTTAGAAATAATAACCGGCAGGAGCGTTTATTTTATAAGTTATCCTCTGGGCGGATTTGATGAAAGGGTGAAAGGCATTGTTAAATCAGCAGGATATAGGGCCGCGTGCGCTACGCATCCCGGGCTCGGGAGCGCCACAGATGATGTTTACGCGCTTAAACGTGTAAAGATTACCAATAAAGACGCGCAGTTTATGATTTCGTTTTGGTTGAAAGCCACGGGTTGTTACGAATGGTATAAAGAACAGAGAAGGGCATACAAGAAAAGCCATGCAAGTAAAACGCATATTAATAGCTGAAGTAAATTGGCTGGGGGATGTGCTTTTTTCAACGCCTTTTATAAGGGCTGTCAGAAATAATTTCCCGGATGCCCATATCGCGTGCATGATTATGCCCAGGATAAGGGAAATTCTTGAAGGCAACCCTTATATAAATGAGATTATTACGTATGATGAAAAGAATTTAAAAAAGCGCAAGTTTGATATGGCGTTTCTTTTACACAGGTCTTTCAGCAGGGCGCTGGCTATGTATATGGCAGGTATCCCTGAAAGGATAGGTTATTATACGTTTAAGAGAAGCTTATTGTTGACAGAAAAACCAAAACCGCCTGACGCGTTATCAATGCACAGGGCTGAATTTTATCTTGGCCTGGCCAAAAGTGTCGGTCTTAAAACTGATAACAAGGGATGCGACTTTTTTATAAGCAAACAGGATTCAGTCTGGGCAGCAACTGTAATTCAGCCAGGACGTAAAACAGTTATTTTTAATCCAGGCGGCAATTGGATGCCGAAAAGATGGTCAAAAGAAAATTTTATAGAACTTGGCAGAATACTTTTGTCAGAGTTTAAAGATAATATCAGGATCGTGTTGAGCGGTTCTGCCAAAGACGTAGAATTGGCGCAGGAGATAAACAGCGCCTTACAAAACAAGGCGATTATTACTTGCGGTAAGACAACGCTTAAGCAGTCTGCCGCATTATTTAAAAAATCGGATTTGGTAATATCAGCTGATTCCGGGCCGCTTCATATAGCAGTCAGCGTCGGAGCCAAGGCAATAGCCATATTCGGGCCCACGTCACTTAAGATTACAGGCCCTTACAAGGCGGATAAAGACAGGGTGGTGACGTTTTGTAAAGATATGGATTGCCGGATCCCGTGCTATAACGATAAATGCGCTGATTATAAATGCATGGCGGCTATAACGCCGAAGGAAGTTTTCGAAACAGCAAAGAGGCTATTATAATGAAGGTATTATTTATCACTTTAAGCAATATAGGCGACGCGGTTTTGACTACGCCGGCACTATCGGCTATTTTGGAAAATTATAAAGACGTTGAGATTACCCTTATGGTGTCACCGCGCGTTGTAGACTTATTTAAAGGAGATCCGATTTTTAACAAGGTGGTTGTTTACAGAAAAGATTCATCGCTTGGCAGGAAGATGGCGCTTATCAAGACATTAAGGGGCGAGGATTTTGACCTGCTTGTGGATTTTAAGGATACAATGCTGCCGTTTTTACTGTATGCCAAGAAAAAAACGCCTATTTTAAAAAAGGCCCCAAAATATATTACACATATGAAAGACAGGCACCTGTGGAAATTAAAACAGGCTCTTACGGATATACCGGATAAAACTTACAGCCCTTTGCTTTATGTTTCCGAAGAGATAATGAGCGAAGCAGAGTTAATGCTGAAGAATCACGGCGTGGCTTCAACCGATAAAGTGATAGCCGTTTCGCCTGGAGCGCGCAGCCATACAAAGCAATGGACAAAGGAAGGGTTTCTTGAAGTTTGTAACAGATGCTATTCAGAACTGGGTTTTAAAGTTGTTTTAATCGGCGATCAACAGGATGCCAAGGTTTGTTCGTATATAGCAAACCAGGCAAGCGCAAATATCGTAAATCTGTGCGCTAAAACCACGCTCAAGCAACTGGCAGCGTTATTAAAAAGATCAAGCCTGCTTGTAACAAATGATTCAGCGCCAATGCATATGGCATGGGCAGTATCTGTGCCTGTTGTGGCTATTTTCGGGCCGACAAATCCTGATAAGTATAAACCAACAGGGCCGAAAGATATCGTTGTAAGGCATAAGATTGACTGCTCAGCATGCCAGAGGGCGCTGTGCGCCGGTAATCATGAGTGTATGCGCGGCATTTTGGCTGATGATGTCTTTGGGGCTGTAAGAAAGGCATTAAGCGCATGAAATACAAAAATATACTTATAATACGCACTGACAGGATAGGAGATGTCTTGCTTTCGACACCGGCGATACAGGCGGCGAGGCAGGCATTCCCGTCAAGCCGTATTGCTTTTATGACAAGGCCTTATACAAAAGATATTGTCGAAGGCAATCCGTATCTGGATGAGGTTATAATATACGACAAGGATGGAAGTCACAGGTCATTGCTGGCAACAATCATGTTTGGGCTCGACCTTCGAAAATATAAATTTGACCTGGCTATTATACTGCATTCAACCGTTCGTATAAACTTTATAGCTTTTTTAGCCGGCATACCAAAACGCGTCGGGTTCGCAAGAAAAGCGGCATTTTTGCTTACAGACAAATTACCTTACGTAAAGCCGTCAGGAGATAAACATGAGTCGGAATATAATCTGGATGTTGTGCGCGCCGCAGGCATAGATTTTGACGCCCGGGGCTTTCTGCCGCTATTAGCCGTAAGTAAGGATGCGCAGATTTCTGTGGATAATTTTCTTATCAACAACGGGATATCTGCCAAGGATAAGTTGGTAGGAATACATCCAGGCGCAAGTTGCCCGTCAAGGATATGGCCTGTTAAGAATTTTTCCAAATTGGCAGATGCACTGGCAGGAAATTACGGTTTTAAGATTATAGTTTTAGGCGTAGGCATGGATTTTAAACTTGCCGAGCAATTGAAGGCCAATATGAATAAAGACTGCCTTATAATAAAATATTTTACAATACAGTTTACAGCAGCGCTTCTAAAGAAGTGCCTGTTTTTTATATCAACAGATACCGGCCCTGCGCATATAGCAAGCGCTGTCGGTACTCCGTGCATTACTATTTTTGGCAGAAAAAAGCAGGGTTTGGGGCCTGTAAGATGGAGGCCATTGGGTAAAGATAATATGGTTCTACACAAGGATATTGGCTGCACAGAGTGCATGGCGCATAATTGCCGTAAAGGCTTTGCCTGCCTGCAGGCGACAACGGTTGATGAGGTGTTAGATGTGGCAAAAAAATTCATATAAAAACCGAATTTTATTCACAGCCGGTTGTTTATTATTAATTACTGCCTTGACCGGCTGCGGCAGCAGTTTTAATTTTGTCAGGTCAATGTCAACCAACGGCACAATTATTCCCGTATCAGGCAACATAATAGCTAAACATGAATTCCGCGTCGGAGAAAAGCTTACCTATGAGATAAAATGGCTTGGCGTGCCTGTGGGGCTTGCATATTTTCATGTTAAAAAAATAATCCAGATAGACGGCAGGGATTGTTATCATATATCCGTGCTTGTAAAATCAAATGTGTTTTTGTCCAAGATATACAGGGTGGATGACGAGTTTCATACTTATATAGATAAGGAAAAATTATATAGCCGCAGGTTCATAAAAAAACAACAAGAAGGCCGTTATCGTTCTCACGAGATAGTTGATTATGACCACCAGAGAAAAGTAGCGGTTTACAAATCATTGCTTAACGGGTCAGTTAAGGAATTCAGCATAAGAGAGAACACGCAGGATGACCTAAGCGCGATATACCGTTTTCGTATTATGGATATAGATCTGGGCAAGAAGGTTTTAATGGATGTTAACGCCGATGAAAAAGATTGGGTGTTGGAGATAAGGTTTTTGCAGAAAGGTTTTGTGAAACTGCGGCGCATAGGAAGGATAGCGGCAATAGAGGTGGAGCCTGTGGCAACAAGGACAGACGGTAAGAAGCTTCAAAAAGGAAGAGTCTGGATATGGTTTGGCGCTGATGAAAATCGTATTCCTCTTGCAGCCCAGGCAAAGGCGCCTATAGTAGGCACAGTAACCGCGATATTGACTGATGTCAAATAGCGTGGTAAAATATTAATCTATGAAAAACATAAACTTAAGCAAGGTTAAGACATATTCAATAAATAAAAGGCAAGGCAGGGTCAGAAAAGGCGATTTTGCTTCGGTTTGTAAAAAGGGCTGCGGATTTTCGCATTTTTACAAAAGCTTGCCCAACATACTGGCGGCATCTGAATTTAAGGCGCTGGTGAGCGCTATTGTAAAAGCAAAAAAATCCGCAAAGCCGGTTATATTTATGATGGGCGCGCATGTAATCAAATGCGGGCTTAGCCCTTTAATTATAGATCTTATAAATAAGGATATAATAACAGCCGTAGCTTTTAATGGCGCAGGCATAATCCATGATACAGAGATTGCGATGGCTGGTTTTACATCCGAGGATGTGGGCGAGGCCTTAAAAGACGGTTCATTCGGCATGGCAAAAGAAACAGCGGATTTTATAAACCGCGCCACCAGGGAAGCCGCTTTAAAAAATATAGGGTTAGGCAAGGCAGTAGGCCATGCGATTAACAAGGCAGGATTAAAATATAAAGCCTCTTCAATATTAGCGGCTGCGGATAAAAAAGGAATTTCGGCGACAGCGCATGTGGCAATAGGCGCTGATATAGTCCATCAACATCCGTCATGCGACGGCGCCAGTTTAGGCAAGGCGTCATTAAGGGATTTTCATATTTTTATAGGCGAGGTTGCAGGGCTTGCCAGTGGCGGGGTTGCAATCAACATTGGCTCTGCTGTGATTTTGCCGGAGGTTTTCTTAAAGGCGCTTAATACAGCCAGAAACCTCGGCAAGGATGTCAAAAATTTTACCACGGCGAATTTTGACATGATAGCCCAATACAGGCCGCATCAGAATGTCTTAAAGCGCCCCGTATCTTCAGGCGGCAGGGCAATTTCAATAACCGGCCATCACGAAATAATGATACCTTTATTGTATCAGGCGATTATAGAAAATATATGAATAAATATAAAAGTATAATTTCAAAATTTTCAAAGGCAAAGATACTTGTTGTCGGAGACCTGATCCTTGATGAGTTTATCTGGGGCAGCTGTTCACGCATCTCGCCTGAGGCGCCTGTGCCTGTGGTATGGGCAGAGCGCGAATCTTACATGCCTGGCGGCTCAAGCAATGTGGCAAGTAATATCCGCGCCTTAAAAGGCAACGTCTATATTGCAGGCGTTGTTGGCTTAGATCAGCGCGCAGAAAAACTTATTGAACTTTTGTCAGCTGAAGGCGTTACAACAGAGGGCATTATAACCGACCCAAGCCGGCCTACAACCTTAAAGACCAGGATAATCGCCGGCCACCAGCAGGTCGTGCGCGTGGACAGGGAGAAAGTGGATTATTTAGCGCCTTCTATTTTAAAAGACATTGTTTCTTATGCCGAAAAAACTATTTCCCGGGTTGACGCTGTTATTATAGAGGATTACGGCAAGGGTGTTATCACGCCAGCTTTATTAAAACCCATAATAAAATGCGCGCAAAAGAATAAAAAGATTATTATGGTTGATCCGAAAGAAGAGCATCTTTTATATTATAAGGGGGTAACTTCGCTTACGCCGAATAATTATGAGGCTTCTGCTGTAACCGGTATAAAAATAAAAGGCGATAAAACGCTTAAGGCCGCAGGTGAAAAAATATTAAAGCAGCTCAAATCAGAAAGCGTTTTAATTACATTAGGCGAAAAAGGCATGTGTTTGTTTGAGAAAAACGGCAAAGTTACCCATATTTCTACTGCCGCACAGGAGGTATTTGATGTGTCAGGCGCAGGCGACACGGTGATATCAGTTTTTACGCTTGCCTTGACCTGCGGGGCGAGCCTGCGGGATGCCGCCAGGATAGCCAATATAGCCGCAGGTATTGTCGTCGGCAAGGTTGGCGTGGCGGTTGTAAACCAGAAAGAACTTATAAACAAGATCGGATAAAAAATGAACGCAATCGGAGTAATACCGGCCCGTTTAGGATCCACAAGATTGGCCCAAAAGGTGCTTTTGGATATTTGCGGCAAGCCCATGATACAACATGTATGGGAAAACGCAAAAAAAGCGAAAATGCTGGATGATGTAATAATAGCCACGGATGATGAAAAAGTGGCAGACGTTGCAAAAAGATTCAAGGCCAAGGTTGTTTTGACATCTATTGACCATAACAGCGGCACAGACCGCGTTATAGAGGTTGTAAACCCGCTGGATGTAAAGGTGGTTGTGAATATCCAGGGCGATGAACCCTTGATCCATCCGTCAATGATAAATGCGCTTGTTTTGGCGCTTCTTGATAATCCTGATTTGGTTATGGCAACGCTGGCAAAAAAGATTACCGATGAAAATGATATACACGACCCTAATATTGTAAAGGTTGCCCTGGATAAGTATGATTTTGCCCTTTATTTTTCCCGTTCTGCCATACCGTATAACAGGGAACCTAAAGCCGGCTTTCTTACCCAGAGCCATTACAAGCACATAGGCATATACGCGTACACGAAAGATTTTTTATTTACTTTTATGAATATGCCGCAGTCAAAACTGGAAAATATTGAAAAACTCGAACAGCTCAGGGTGCTTGAGAACGGGTATAAAATAAAGGTGATAGAGACGAAGTTCCAGACAAAAAGCGTTGATATAGAGGCAGACCTAGATGTTGTAAAGGGTTTATTGGGCTCGGAGAAAAAATCATGAACAGGCAGACACAGTTAGGCAAAATAAAAATAGCAAGTCCCGGCCAGTTATTTTTAATAGCAGGGCCGTGCGTTATTGAAGGCGAGAGTTCTGTTTTATCATGCGCCGAAGTATTAAAAAAGATAACCGGCAAGCTTAAGATCCCGTTTATTTTTAAAGCAAGCTATGACAAGGCAAATCGCTCAAGCATTGATTCTTACAGGGGGCCTGGCTTGGTTAAGGGGCTGGCAATACTTAAGAAAGTAAAGCAGGAATTTGATGTACCTGTTTTAAGCGATGTGCATTGCCGCTCAGAGATAGATTCAGCCGCCTCTGTGCTTGATATTTTACAGATCCCGGCATTTTTGTGCAGGCAGACGGATTTTATTATTGCCTGCGCCAGGACAAAGAAAACAATAAACATAAAAAAAGGCCAATTTCTTGCGCCATGGGATATGGCTAATGTGATAAAAAAGATAGAAGCCGGCGGCAACAGGAATATAATTATTACTGAGAGGGGTTCAAGTTTTGGCTATAATAATCTGGTAAGCGATATGCGTTCTATCCCTATAATGCAGAAATTCGGCTATCCTGTTGTTTATGACGCCACGCACAGCGTTCAGCTTCCGGGCGCGGCGGGCAGCGTTTCAGGCGGGGACGCCGAATTCGTGCCTGTCTTAGCGCGCTCTGCTGTTGCAGCAGGCGCTGACGGGCTTTTTGTGGAAACGCACCAAAATCCTTCCCATGCCCTTTGCGACGGGCCCAATTCTTTGGCGCTAGATGATCTGGAAAATTTACTTAAGCAGCTTGTTGCAATTAGAAAATTATTTTAATGGTGCCAGGCACCGCGTTTTAAGTTGTTGTGTTGTAATGATTTAGAAGTCAAAATTTCTCAAAATGGTTGATACGTGATGGGGACAGGTTAGAAACCTGTCCCCATTTTTTTGACGTTTAATTCGCCAATTTTTTAAGAAGAGTGATTCCGATTATAAGGAAGATTATGTTTGCGCCCCATGCGCAAAATAGAGGATTAAGCCATCCGCCTTTTCCAAGGGCAAGAAATATAGCCATGGCCGCGTAGTAGATGAGGCTTATTGTTATACTTATGCCAACGCCCCAGGCAGCTCCGCCCCGGCGGCTGTTTAAACCAAAGCCCATGCCCAAAAGCACGACGATAAAACTTATAAAAGGAAAAGATGTTTTGTAGTATAAATCCACAGCAAGCCGCCTTGCCACTTTTTTGTCCACCCTGTCGAATTTCCTGACATATTCAAGAAGCTGGGAAAAATTCATAAGGTCCGCCTGGTATTGCCCGCGGTAAAAATCCTTGGGTGTTTCTTTTATATTCATTATTTTTTTTTCAAATACAAGCGGTTTGCCTATCAGCTCGCCATTTTTTTTCAGGCGGTATATTATGCAGTTATAGAACACCCAGGCGTTATGTTTCCAGCGGCCTGTTTTTGCTATGATCTTTGACACAGGGTTGTTAAGGGAGTCATGTTCAAGTATTATTATTTCGTTTAACCTTCTTTTTGACACCTCAAATTCTTTTATATAGAAGAGCCTGTTTCCCTCGCCGTAAACAGCGACGTCATCGATAACAGAATTTTTTTCCTGGCCGCCTTTTATATGTTCGATATAGGTTTGTTTTATCCTTGTTGTTTCTATATTTGCCTTTGGCACAGCCATTTCATTTATCAGCATAACCGCAAGCGATACGGAAATCCCAACCACTAGAAACGGCATTACAATCTTGATTATACTTACGCCTGCTGATTTCATGGCGGTTATTTCATTATGTTTGTTCATATCGCTGAAAACATATATCGTGGCAAGAAGTATTACAACCGGTATGACCTGGACAAATATTATAGGAAGCAGGAGATAGTAATATTGGGCAAGTATGCCGGCAGCTACCTTGTTTCTGAGTATTTCATCCAAGTGCCCGAAAAGGTCTATTATCATGTACATGAAAATAAATGATACCAGGCAGTAAATTGCCGGAGGCATGAAATTTTTTATGGAATATTTATCAAGTATGCGCATAATTTTTTAACTTTCCGCTGACCTGCATATGAGGAATATGCCTGATAAAAAAAGTATCAGATTAGGAAGCCACATTGCAACAGCCGCAGGCATATTCCCTTTTAATGAGGCGCCTTCAAACCCGACGCTCAACAGATAATATAGTATTATCACGCCAAGGCTTATGCCGAAACCGACTGATTTTTCAGACCTTTTTGTGGTTATGCCAAGAGGGACGCCTATAATTACAAACACAAGCGCTGAAAACGCCAGCGACATTTTTTTGTACATCTCAACTTTAAGTGAATTTAAATCCTCTATATTGCTTGATTTCAGTTTTATTATTTCTTGTTTTATTTCGGCGATAGTCATATCTTTGGGTTTCTTGTCTATCTTGGGCATGTAGTCCTTAAGGTTAAGCGATACCTCGTATACCTTAAAATTAAGCTTGTAGAATCTTGCCGGGTTGTCGAAATCAGGTTCGTCGCTGGAGCCGTTATAAAGCCGCAGTTTCAGCACCTGTTTCTCAGGCACCACGTTAAATTCGCCGCTTTTTGCGATTATTGTGCGCACAGGCCTGTCTTTTTGCGGCTGGTATATCCTTATGCCGTTTAGTTTATTTCCCTTGATGTTATATATGAATATGATATAGTCCTTGAAATTTTTTATAAATGTCCCTGACTCAAGGAATGCCGTAGGTTTTTTTATCCCTATTTCAGCCAGGGCGCGCCTTGACTGGTAGTGCGCGTTGGGAAGTATCTTGTCGTTTATCCAGAAAAGCCCAAGGCTTAAGGCAAGGCCTATTATTATTACGGGAAAAGACATTTTATAAAGGCTTACGCCGCTTGCGCGCATGGCGATTATTTCATTGTCAGAAGAGAGCCTGCCGAAACATAAAAGTGTGGCTGTCAGTATTGACATCGGCACTGAAAAACTTAACAGGTACGGGGTAAGATAGGCGAATAATTTCACCACGTAGATAAGGTCAACGCCTTTAGCTATAACCATTTCCGCCAGCTTGACTATGTTGCCCATAACAAGCACAAACGTAAATACAGCCAGCGATATGAAAAATGCGCCTAAAAGCTCGTTCATTATGTAACTGCGTAATATCTTCATTAAATTCCTTTAGCCAGCACAAGCGCTTTTACGGATTTTGCGCCTGATTTTAACAGTACCTTTGCTGCTTCATTTATTGTGCTGCCTGTTGTGCAGACGTCATCCACAAGCAGTATATCTTTGCCGTAGATAACATCGCTATCAGTTATTTTAAACGTTCCCCTTAAATTTGTAAACCTTTTTGTTTTAGAAAGCCCTGCCTGCGATATGGTTGCTTTCGTTTTTTTTAAGGCATTTACGCAAACAGGGGCGTTTATTGACTTTGCCATATTTTTTGCCAGGAGTTCTGCCTGATTAAAACCGCGTTCACGCATTTTTGATCTGTGAAGCGGTATAGGTATTATCAGGTCGAATTTTTCACCAAACGGATTTTTGTTTGCCAAATCCGACATTAAACCGGCAAGAGGCCCGGAAAGCCTTTGCCTGTTGTTATATTTAAAAAGATGTATACAATTTTTTGCTATGCCTTTATATTCGCAGGCAGCCCATACTTTGATATTGCTGTATTGCGTGCCTGGTTGGGGTTTAAGCGTTTTTAATTTGGCAAGGCAATTTTTACATAAAGCTCCGGCGTTTGATTCTGTGTCTATTTTTTCCTGGCAGGTTTCGCACAGAGCAGGGTAGAGCAGGTTTACAATGCCGGAAAATAAGTCGCGCAATAGGCCGATCATTTTAAAAGTGTGTTATTTCTTTTATTAAGGCGATGCGCTATTTCGTCGTCGCGGCTATTTTCGTGTTTGCGCCATGAATCAAGCACAAGTATCATTGTGCGTATATTTTCACTTTCGGCTATCCACTTGATACCTAATAATATTGTTGCAACCAAACACTGTAAGAAATATCTGGGAAATATAAAAGAGGTTATAAACGCTATAATAGTAGCTGCCAGCCACAGGTTTTTATTTTTTCCGTGTTTTGATACAGGCCTGATTTGCTTGGATAGCATTTCTTTTGTCTTTTCGGTTATGGCTGGTTCAGCAGCAGGCAGCTTGTTTTCGTTATAAAGCGTGCCTATTTTTAGCGCAGAGGATACCTTTTCCAGGCACGCCTTGCAGTCGGATAGATGTTTTTCTATATCTTTTTTGTTTGCAGGATTACCTGCTATATAATCAGCCAGTATATTATCATTTGGGCATTTGTCCATAATTTGTCTCCCACTATATATGACAGGTTCAGTTGCGATTTTTATGCATATTTTTTTTGATTTTTTTTCTTGCCCTGGCAACCAGGCTTGCTACGCTGCCTTGGCGCATATTCAAAAATGAGGCTATTTCTTTTATAGTATTGTTATTTGCATAGTACAGGTTTATAATAATTTTTTCCCTGGGCTTAAGGCAATTAATTGCGCCTGCTATAATTGCCTCGCGTTCAGCTTGGTCGATTATTTCAACAGGTGACAGAGTTTTATCCTCCAATATATCAGGCAATGGTACTGATTTTTCAGATATCTTGCCGCCTTTTATGTGTTTAATTTTATTCATGGCGATGTTGCCTGCAACAACGCTAAGCCACGGCGCTATTTTTGAGTGGTCTTTTAAGGCCGCGAGTTTGTTTTCCTTATATATACAGAGAAAGACCTCCTGATGGATATCCTGGAGGTCATAGTTGTTAAAAGTATAGCCAGATTTAGAAAGGCGATCCTTGATACACCACATTGCAAGGCCTGAGAACCTTTCAACAAATTCATTCCAGGCGTTTTTATCGCCTTTTATGCAGTTGGCTATGATTTTGGCGTCTTTTGTGGACATTTTTATAGTAGTATGTTATCATAATAAACATGTTCCAGCAATAAAAATTTTTATAATGGTATTAAGAAAGCAAAAAAGTTAGAAAAAATCGGAAATATTTTGACTTTTCAGTTGTTATATATAGTAGCAATGAAGCCAAAAACCATAAATTCAATATTAAGACCGCAAACAGCCAAGCCTGCTAGCGGTCTATTCTTGGGTTCAAGTAGCTAACGCAACACCTTAATCTGCTATAATAGCAGAAGAAAGGGGGTTGCTAATGGTTAAATATCAAAGAATCACTCTATTAGAACGTGAAGAAATTAGCCGTTTCATCGCATCGGGATATAGTATACGAAAGGTTGCCAAGCACCTTAACAGGATGCCAAGTACAATCTCCA
>Ga0210019_1000590_pt1 | contig 45205 bp, 48 predicted proteins | sample CryGeyCG2114_020_2_FD_183969 | JGI IMG/M metagenome (GOLD analysis project Ga0210019, IMG submission 183969) | Groundwater microbial communities from aquifer - Crystal Geyser CG11_big_fil_rev_8/21/14_0.20 (SPAdes) (version 2) | ecosystem: Environmental > Aquatic > Deep subsurface > Groundwater ...
GTGGGACATGGCGGCCGGCGCCCTGCTGATCCAGGAGGCGGGGGGGCGGGTCACCGATTTCTTCGGCGGGCCCGATTTCCTGGAGAATGGACTGATCACCGCCGCCAACCGGCCGCTGCAGAAGCGGATGGTCGGCGTGCTCAAACCGATCTTTAAAGGAAGGGTATGACATGGAAAATGTCGTGATCGTCGGCTCCGGCTGCGCCGGCCTGACCGCCGCGATTTACACGGCCCGGGCGGATCTGAAACCGGTGGTCGTGGAAGGGGCGATGTTCGGGGGTCAGTTGGCGCTTACCACCGATGTGGAGAATTACCCCGGGTTCCCGGAAGGGATCCAGGGGCCCGACCTGATGGCGGCGATGAAGAAACAGGCGCAGCGCTTCGGGACCCGCTTCATCTCCGGGGATGTCTCGGAGATCGATCTGAAGAAGCGGCCGTTCAAGTTGGCTGCCGGCGACCAGAAGCTGGAAACCCGCTCCCTGATCCTGGCCACCGGCGCCTCGGCCAAATTCCTCGGCCTGGAATCGGAGAAGGCGCTGCTGGGACACGGGCTTTCCGCCTGCGCGACCTGTGACGCCTTCTTCTTCAAGGGGAAGGCGGTGGTGGTGATCGGCGGCGGGGACACCGCGATGGAGGAGGCCACCTTCCTGACCAAGTTTGCCTCCAAAGTCACGGTGGTGCACCGCCGGGCGGAGCTCCGGGCCTCCAAGATCATGCAGCAGAAGGCCCGGGACAACCAGAAGATCGCCTGGGCCCTGGAGAACGAGGTGATCGAGGTGTTGGATCCTTCCGCCAGGAAGGTCACCGGCGTCAAGCTCAAGTCGGCGAAGGATGGCAAGGTCTCGGAGCTCAAATGCGACGGGGTCTTCGTTGCGATCGGGCACCAGCCGAACACCGGTTTCCTCAAGGGGCAGGTGGCGTTGGATGAAAAGGGATACCTCAAGCTCGCCGAGCGGACCCTGACCTCGGTCCCCGGCGTCTTCGGCTGCGGCGATGTGCATGATGTCCGATACAAGCAGGCGGTGACCGCCGCCGGCTCCGGCTGCATGGCGGCCCTGGACTGCGAGCGGTTCCTGGAATCGGAAGGGGGTTGATCGTGTCGGTCCTTAAATCGTTTGAACTGACCGGGAAGAAGGCGCTCGTGACCGGAGCTTCCCGGGGCCTGGGACAGGCGATCGCCTGGGCGCTGGCGGAGGCCGGCTGCAATGTCGCGGTCAATGCCCGTACGGAAGAGGGACTCGCTGAGACGCTTGCCGGGATCCAGAAGCGGGGGCGCAAAGGGGCGGCGGTGCCGGCCGATGTCTCCGATGAGGCGGCGGTGCAGGCCATGGTGGAGAGCGCCCACAAGCAGTTGGGCGGTCTGGACATTCTGGTCAACAACGCCGGGGTTTGGGGCGGCAGCTATTCGGTCCGGATCAGGAAGGCGGACTGGGATCGGGTGATCCAGACCAACCTGACCGGCGTTTTTCTCGTTGCCAAGGCGGCGGCCAAACTGATGATGAAGCAGCGCTCCGGCAAAATCATCAATCTGTCCTCGGTGCTTGGTTTTCGGGGATCGCCCCAGTCGGCCGCCTACGGCGCCGCCAAGGCCGGTGTGATCCAGTTGACCCGGGTGCTGGCGATCGAGATGGGGCCGGTCGGGGTGCAAGTCAACGCGATCGCCCCGGGGTTCTTCGACACCGACATGACCCGGGCTTACACCAAGGACAAGCAGGCGGCGATGGAAGAATACCTCTCGAAGATTCCCGCGAAGCGGTACGGCCGGCCGGAGGAGCTCGGGGGGCTGGTGGTTTTTCTGGCGTCCCCGGCGGCCGATCTCATCACCGGACAGACGGTGGTGATCGACGGCGGCGGAACCCTGGTTTAGGAGGAGCGCATGGGCAACGCGTCCGGCAAGAAGGTGCTGATGGTGATCGCTTCCGACAAGTTCCGGGACGAGGAGTATCAGAAGCCCCGGAAGATTCTGGAGGACGCGGGGGCTCGGGTGACCGTGGCCTGCTCCGCGCTCAAGGCGTCGACCGGGATGCTGGGGTTGAAGGTCCAGCCGGACATTTTGCTGGCCGACGCCGACCCGGCCGCTTTTGACGGGGTGATCTTCGTCGGCGGCATGGGGGCGACCGAGTATTGGGAGAACCCCAAGGCCCATGATTTGGCGAGGGCGATGCATGCCGCCGGCAAGCCGACCACCGCGATCTGTCTGGCTCCGATGACGCTGGCCAATGCCGGTCTCCTCACAGGGAAAAAGGGGACCATCTGGAAGGACGCCGCCGTCGACTTCAAGGCCAAGGGGGTTGCCTACACCGGCCGGCCGGTGGAGCAGGACGGCCGCTTGATTACCGGTTCCGGGCCGGAGGCCGCCGAAGCGTTCGGCCGGGCCGTTTTGGAGGCGTTGGCCGCCTGATGGAGTCGCCCCATGACGGGCGGCTTCTGGACGGCATCATCCTCTTTAACGAGGGGAAGTTCTTTGTTTCCGGCTGATTGTCTTCGGGACCCCCCGCTTCGGGCAGAGGAGATTGACCGGGCAGGCGGGGCAGTCCGGTTTTCTTGCCTGGCAGATCCGCCGGCCGTGGAAGATCAGCAGGTGTGACGCCAGCGTCCAGTCGGTCCGCGGCAGCAGCTTCATCAGCTCCTGCTCGATCTGGTCCGGGTCCTCCGAGCGGCTCCAGCCCAGCCGGCGGCTGAGCCGTCCCACATGGGTGTCCACGACCACGCCCGGCGTCTCAAAGCAGTTCCCAAGGATCACATTGGCGGTCTTCCGCCAGACCCCCGGCAGGGTGATCAGCTCCTCGAGCCTTTGAGGGACCTTCCCGCCGAACCGTTCCTGGATCCCCTGAGCCATCCCGATCAGGGATTTCGCTTTCTGCCGGTAGAAACCGGTCGAATGGATGATGCGCTCCACTTCGGCCGGCTCGGCCGCGGCCAGATCCGCCGGGCGGGGATACCGCTTGAAAAGGGTGGGGGTGACCTTGTTGACCCGTTCATCGGTGCATTGGGCCGACAGGATCGTGGCCATCAGCAGTTGAAAAGGGCCCCGGTGGGTCAGGGCGCAGCGGGCGTCGGGATAGGTTTTCTTGAGCCGGGCCAGGACCGCCCGGGCCTGCGCGGCCGCGCTTCCGTTTGTCATCTTAAGCCCGAAGGGCGAGAGATCTCGTTGTTTGCTTTCAGCAGTTCCCGCAGAGCCGGTTCCAGCTCCGGCTGCTGGAACCGGTAGCCGCTTTCCAGCAGCCGGCCCGGTTCCACCCGGGCCCCGCCGAGCAGGATCGCCTCCGCCATTTCTCCGAACATCAGTTTGAGCATCGGGGCGGGGACGGGAAAGATCGCCGGCCGGTGGAGGACCCGGCCGAGCGCCTTCGTGAACTCGGCGTTGGTGACCGGATGGGGGGCGGTGAGGTTCACCGGACCCCGCAGTTCCGGGTGATTCAGGATGTGCAGGATCGCTCCCACTTCATCGGTCAGCGTGATCCAGCTCATGAACTGCCGGCCGCTGCCAATCGGACCGCCAAGTCCCAGGCGGAACGGCGGGAGCATCTTCGCCAGCGCCCCGCCTTCGGCGCTCAGAACGATTCCAGTCCGCAGCAGGGCGGTCCGGATCCCCTTGCGCTGCGCCGGCGCGGTCGCCTCCTCCCACTGTTCCCCCACCTCCGCGAGGAAACCGTTCCCCCGGCCGGCCGTCTCCCGGATCGGCTCTTCTCCCCGGTTGCCGTAGATGCCGATCGCCGAGGCGCAGAGCAATGTTCGAGGGGGCCGCTTCAGCCGGGCCAGGGTGCCGCAGAGGAGGCGGGTTCCCCGGACCCGGCTGGTCCGGATCCGCTCCTTCTTGGCCGGCGTCCAACGCCCTTCGGCGATCGGGTCGCCGGCCAGATGGATCACCGCGTCGAATCCTTCGAACGGTTCCGGCTCCAGGGCCGGGCCGTCAGGATTCCAGAGGAGGGTGTCGGGGCCGCCGCCGCTTCGGACCAGCCGGGTGACGGCGTGGCCGGCCGACTTCAGGGCGGCCTGCAGGGCGCGGCCGATCATTCCGGAGGAACCGCTGATCAGGATTCTCATGATAAGGTAGAATAACAAAACGATTTGAGGAGGACAATCTTCTGATGGATTCCGTTCGACAAGTGGTGGCGGTAGCCAGCGGCAAGGGAGGGGTCGGCAAGACGACCGTCAGCGTGAATTTGGCGGCCGCGTTGGCCCGGATGGGGCTGAAGGTCGGATTGATCGACGCCGACATCACCGGGCCGAATGTCCCCCTGATGATGGGGCTGAAGGAACTGCCGCCGCTCAAGGGGGGCCGGATCGTCCCGGCCGAAAACTTCGGGGTGAAGGTGGTCTCGATGGGGTTCCTGGTCGGTCCGGAGGAGGCGGTGATCTGGCGGGGGCCGATGCTGCACGGCGCGGTCAACAAGTTCCTCAAGGAGGTGGAGTGGGGGCCGCTGGATCTGCTGCTGGTGGATCTGCCGCCCGGCACTTCCGACATCCAGCTGTCCCTCTCGCAGGCGGTCCCCCTGGCCGGGGCGGTGGTTGTCACGACCCCCCAGGACGTGGCCCTCTTGGACGTTCGCAAGGCGATCGGGATGTTCGAAAAGGTGCGGGTGCCGATCCTGGGACTCCTGGAGAACATGTCCGCCTTCATCTGTCCCCACTGCGGCGAGGCGACCGAGATCTTCGCCGCCGGCGGCGGAGCCCAGGCGGCTGAGAGCAGGCACATTCCTTTTCTGGGTTCGATCCCGCTGGCCCCCGAGGTTCGGCAGGGGGGGGACAGGGGCCGTCCGATCGTTTTGGCCGAGCCCCAATCCCCGGCCGGCCGGGCCTTCGATCAGGCGGCGAAGCGGCTGACGCAGGAGCTGAAGCGGCTCACTCCCGCCGCCCCGAAGACCGCTTGGAAACTCTAGTCCCCGACAAGGTCCTCGACTGCTGGGGACTCCGCTGTCCGATCCCGGTCCGGCGCACCGCCGAGACAATCCGGACGATGTCTCCCGATCAGGTCCTGCAGGTGATCGCGACCGACGATTGGTTCGGGCCGGACCTGGAGGCGTGGCTGAAGCGTCAGACCCATCAACTGCTTGCCCTGCGTGAACGGAACGGGGAGATCCACGCCTACCTGCGGGTGGCGGGGTGAGCGGCCCGGCGGTCCAGGTGGCCGACCTCGTCAAGCGATACGGGGAACTGACCGCCGTCGACCGGCTCTCCTTTGAGGTCCGGCGGGGAGAGTTGTTCGGTTTTCTCGGCCCCAACGGGGCGGGGAAGACGACCACGATCAGCATCCTCTGCACCCTGCTGGCCCCCAGCTCCGGACAGGCCCGGGTGGCCGGATACGACTGTCTGCGCCAGCCGTTCGAGGTTCGGGAGCAGATCGGGGTGATCTTCCAGGATTCCAGTTTGGATGAGCGGCTGACCGCCTGGGAGAACCTGGAATTCCACGGGATGATCTACCACATGCCGAAACGGCTCCGCCGCAAGCGGATTGACGCGGTGCTGGACCAGGTGGCCCTGGCCGACCGGCGCAACGGGATCGTCAAGACCTTCTCGGGCGGCATGAAGCGGCGGCTGGAGGTGGCCCGGGGGCTGCTGCATGAGCCGAAGGTCCTCTTCCTGGACGAACCGACGATCGGCCTGGATCCCCAGACCCGGCACAACCTCTGGGGGACGCTGCATGAACTGCGGACCTCGGGAAGGGTGACGCTGTTTTTGACGACCCATTCGATGGAGGAGGCCCAGCGCTGCGACCGGGTCGCGATCATCGACGCCGGCCGGATGGCTGCCGCCGGAGCGCCGGCCGATCTGGTCCGGGCGCATCAGGCCCGCAATCTGGAGGAGGTGTTCCTCAAGGTGACGGGGCACGGCTTGCGGGACGAAGGGGACGGGGCGGGGAGGGTTCGCTATTGGGTTTGAAATCCGGACGACGCGGGCCGCTGGATCCGGCGGCGATCGGGATGATCTTCCGGCGGGAGATGATCCGGCTGACCCGGGACCCCTCCCGGCTGGCCGGTTCCCTGGGGCGGCCGCTCCTTTGGTTCCTCGTGTTGGGACTGGGGATGGGGTCGGCCTTCTCCGGTTTCCAGGGGGTGCCGTATATCCGGTACCTGCTGCCGGGGATCGTCGGGATGAACTTGCTGTTCGCCTCCTTCCTCTCCGCGATCTCGGTGATCTGGGACCGGGAGTTCGGTTTCCTCAAGGAGATGCTGGTGGCCCCGATTCCCCGCTCCTCGATCGTGCTGGGCAAGACCATCGCCGGGGCGGCGGTCGCCTGCCTGCAGGGCTGCGTCGTGATCGCCTTCGCCCCGCTGATGAAGATTCCCCTTTCGCCGGAACGGCTGTTGCTGATCCTGCCGGCGATGTTCCTGGTGGCTTTCTCGATGACGGCCCTGGGGCTGTTGATCGCCTCCCGGATGACCTCCTTCGAGGGGTTTGGCACCCTGATCAACTTCGTGATCATGCCGATGTTCTTCCTGTCGGGCGCGGTCTTCCCGATGGACCAGGTGCCGCCGTTTCTCAAGGGGCTGGGGGCGATCAATCCGATGTCGTATGGGGTGGATCTCCTGCGGGGGGTCTTTGAGGGAACGACGCTCACCGCCGGTTGGCGGTCGGCCGCGGTGCTGGCGGCCTTCTCCTTTGTGGCGGTGGCCGCCGCCGATTGGGCCTTCCGGAAACGAAGCTGATGCACCGCTCCATTGAACCGGCGGGAAGATTCCGTATAATGGGGGGAGCATGAAGGGAGCGGCGCGGCGCAGGATCTACATCGATGTGGGAGGGGACACCTGCCCGCGGAAGGGAAGCCCGGCGGCCCTGGTCGCTTTGACCCGGGCGCTGGAGAAGGCCGGTTTGAGCCGCAGCGTGGAGGTGGTTCGCCGGGGTTGTTTCGGGCTGTGCCGGCTGGCCCCGAACCTGTATGTGGAGCCGGACGGGGTCTGGTACTCCCGCTTTACCCCCCGGGACATGGCGACCATTGTCCGCAAGCACCTGGTCGGGGGGGAGCGGGTGACCCGGCTGATCCATCATCCAAAGCGGATTCGTGCAACGAAGTCTAAAAAGAAGGAGTGAGCGGTGTCCGAAGCATGCTGTGGTGAATCGGTGAAGGAAATTCAGGTCGGGGCGCCCGCTCCGGATTTCAAGCTGAAGGACCAGGACGGCAATGAGATGACCCTCTCCTCGCTGAGAGGAAAGACCGTGGTGCTGGCCTTTTATCCGTTCGATTGGAGCCCGGTCTGCACGGACGAGAACTGCGCTCTGACTGCCGACGCCGGAAAGTTTTCCGACAAGAAGGCGGTGATCCTCGGGATCAGCTGTGATTCCCACTTCTCCCACAAGGCCTGGGCCCAGAAGCTGAACCTCAAGCACAAGCTGCTCAGCGACCAGAAGCGGGAGGCCGCCAAGGCGTACGGCCTCTACCTGCCGGAGCTCAACTGCTCCAAGCGGGCGACCGTGGTGGTCGGCGCCGATGGCAAGGTCGCTTATGTGAAGGTTCAGGAGCTCAAGTCCCCCCGCTCCAACGGGGATATCCTCTCGGCGATCGGCGCGTAAACTGGCCGTGGCGCAGACCGTGCTGTTCGGCCCCAGCGAGGAGCAGGTCCTCGAGCAGGAGGCTCGCCGGCATGTCGCGGTCCTCCCCTGGGGCAAACTGCTGGAGATGATCGATCCGGTCTACAACTGGGGCAGGCGCAATTCGATCTGGCCGCTCCAGTTCGGGCTGGCCTGCTGCGCGATCGAGATGATCTGCACCGCCGCCTCCCGCTTCGACATCGCCCGGTTCGGCGCCGAGCTGTTCCGGGCCTCCCCCCGCCAGGCCGACCTGATGATCGTCTCCGGGACCGTGACCAAGAAGATGGTCCCGATGATCGTCCGCCTCTACAACCAGATGCCGGAGCCCCGCTATGTGATCTCAATGGGGGCCTGCGCCTCCGGCGGGGGACCTTTCAAGGAAGGGTACAATGTCGTCTCCGGGATCGACAAGTTCCTGCCGGTGGATGTCTACATTCCCGGCTGTCCGCCGACCCCCCAGGCGCTGCTGCACGGCCTGATGACCCTCCAGAAGAAGATCGACGGCCAGAAAATCACCGCGGCCCCCTGGTATGGCCCGGCCGTGACGCCGGAGCTGCCGGTGCCGGGATTGGGCCCGGACCTGATCGACTTCCGGCAGAGCGACCGGATCCGGGAACTCTGCGCCAAGCCGGACGGTTTCCCCAAGCCGGAGGTCCTTCCCAAATGGATCCCGGCTCCGGCGGTTCCGGCCGATTCCGGCGTTCGGTTGGTGGAGGCGGGACAACTGCTGGAGACCGCCCGGGCGCTGCGCTCCCGCGCCGAGCGGCCGCTCGATTACCTGGCCAACCTGACCTGCACCGATTACGAAGACTGCTTTGAGGTGGTGTACCACCTGGACTCGATCGGCCGGCCGGGCAAGCCGGAGGCGATCAAGGTCCGGGTGAAGAAGGCCGGGCCGGAACTTCCATCGGTCGTCCCGATTTGGCCGGGAGCCGACTTTCAGGAGCGGGAGGTGTGGGACCTGTACGGCGTCCGCTTCACCGGCCATCCCAATCTCAAGCGGATCCTGATGTGGGAGGGGTTCGAGGGGCATCCGATGCGCAAGGATTACCTCGAGCCGTACTACGAGGGGCCGGCCAAGATCTTCCCGAGCCGCTGGAAGGAGGGGAAACGCACCCGGGTGGAGGAGCGTAATCCGCTGGGCCGGAATGTCCGCTACCCGGCCGGCTTCGATCCGACTCGATGGGTCCCGCAGGGGGAATCGTTCCAGCCGGTCACCGGCGCCTCGCTGCAGAAACTGAAGACCGACACCCTGGTTGTCAACCTCGGCCCCCAGCATCCCTCGACTCACGGCGTCTTTCGGATGCGGGTGGTCGTGGACGGGGAGCGGGTGGCTGCCCTGGAGCCGGTCATGGGGTACATGCACCGGAACCACGAGAAGATCGGAGAGCGGAACACCTGGCTGATGAACTTCCCCTACACCGACCGCCTGGATTACCTCTGTTCGATGGGGAACAACTTCGGCTACGCGATCGCGGTGGAGAAACTGCTCGGGGTCAAGGTGCCGGAGCGGGCCGAGTACCTGCGGGTGATCATGGCGGAGTTGACCCGGGTCCTCAACCATTTCTGGGCGATCGGTTTCCTCCTCAATGATCTGGGCGCCTTCTTCACACCGGCCCTCTACGCGATCAAGGAGCGGGAACTGATCCTGGACCTCTTCGAGATGGTCTCCGGCTCCCGGATGATGTGCAACTACATGCGGTTCGGCGGGGTGGCGGCCGATCTGCCGGCGGAGGCGCCGGCGCTCTTGGCCTCCCTGATCCGGGACCGGCTCCCCCGGGCGGTCGATGGGATCGATCGATTCCTCTCCGGAAACGAAATCCTGATGCGCCGCTGCCAGGGGGTGGGGGTCCTGCCGCGGGAGGCGGCGGCCGCCTTCTCGGCGGCCGGGCCGGTCCTGCGGGCCTCCGGGATCGCGCATGATGTCCGGCGGGCGGAGCCCTATTCGATCTATGATCGTTTCCAGTTCGACATTCCGACCGCCGAGGAAGGGGATGTGTACGCCCGCTACCGGGTCCGGATCGCCGAGATGCGGGAGTCGCTGAAGATCCTCCGCCAGGCGATCGCCGAGCTGCCGGGCGGGGAGGTGATTGCCGGAAAGAAACTGTGGAACATCCGGGTGCCGGCCGGCGACGCCTACGGCCGGGTTGAGAACCCCAAGGGGGAGCTCGGTTTCTATGTGGTCAGTGACGGCACCGACCATCCCTATCGCTACCATGTGCGGGCTCCTTCCTTTATCAACCTGACGGCGCTGGGGCTGATGTGCCAGGGGGAACTGGTGGCCGATGTCGTGGCGATCCTGGGCTCCATTGATATCGTCCTTGGGGAGACGGATCGCTAATGCGCCTGTACGGGTTGGAGCTGCTGCGGGGGCTGACCATCACTCTGGGCCACTTCATCGCTTCCTATACGGTGGGGATCCGGCGGCGGTTCAGCCGGGCGCCGGCGGGGGATCCGATCGCCGCCCAGCGGCGGGAGGGGATCTTCACGGTCCAGTATCCGGAGGAACAGAAACCGATCCCGGAGCGGTTCCGGGTCCTGCCGGTCCTGATTTTCGACGGCAAGGAGGGGGAGCGCTGGTCTGAGAATACCGAGCGGTGCACCGCCTGCGGCATCTGCGCGAAGGTCTGCCCCCCGCAGTGCATCTGGATCGAGCAGGCGAAGAGCGCCGAGGGAAAACCGGTCCCCAAGGCCGGCAATTTTTACATTGACGCCGATGTCTGCATGAACTGCGGTCTCTGCGCCGAGTTCTGCCCGTTCGACGCGATCAAGATGGACCACAACTTTGAGCTGAGCGTCACCGAGCGGACGAACACGAACCTCTTCGACATCAACCGGCTCCATGTCTCCACCGAGTATTACGCCCGGACCCATCCGGTCGCCTGGGGGGAGGAGCAGGCCCGCAAGGAAGCGGAGGCCCAGCGCAGGGCGGCGGCCAAGAAGGCAACCCCATGACCGATTCCCTGAACCACCTTTTCCTAGGGATCTTCTTCGTGGCGGCCCTGGTCGTGCCGGCTCTGCCGATCGTGCTGGCCCGCTTCATTGCTCCAAAGCGGCCGGGGCCGGTCAAGAACGAGGTGTACGAGTGCGGGGTGGAGGCGAAGGGGGACTCCTGGATTCAGTTCCGGATCCAGTATGTGACCTTCGCGATCCTCTTCGTCATTTTCGATGTGGAGGCCCTCTTTCTCTTTCCCTGGGCGGTGGTCTTCAAGGGGGCTGGCTGGGCCGGTTTGGCGGCGATGGGCCTCTTTATCGGGATCCTGACGGTCGGCCTGATCTACGCCTGGCAGGAGGGGTTGCTGGAATGGGAATCGTGACCTGGCCGGCCTGGCTGGAGACGCTGCTGCCGATGGTCGTCAAGATCACGATCATCCTGGCGCTGGCGCCGGTGGGGATGATGTACCTGACCTGGTTCGAGCGGAAGGTGGTGGCCCGGATCCAGGACCGCTTCGGCCCCAACCGGGTGGGACCCTACGGGCTGCTGCAGCCGCTGGCCGACGGGATCAAGATGGTGACCAAGGAGGATTTGATCCCGGACGGGGCCGACCGGCTCTGCCACTTCCTGGCGCCGATCCTGATCGTCGTGCCGGCCCTTTATCTCTTCACCGTCCTGCCGTTTGGGGAGGGGATCGTGGCGGTCCCCCTGGTGACCGGCCTGCTTTTCTTCGTGGCGATCGGCTCGACCGAGGCGCTGGCCCTCTTCATGGCGGCCTGGGGTTCCCGCAACAAGTTCGCGCTGCTGGGGGCGCTGAGGAACGCGGCCCAGGTGATCGCCTATGAGGTGCCGGTGGTGCTGGCGCTGGCGGCCGTCCCGATGATCGCCGGCTCGCTGAACCTCAATGAGATCGTCCGGGCCCAGAGCGGCGGTTGGTTCGTCGCGACTCCCTGGGGATTCACCGCGGCCCTTCTGGTGACGCTGGGAGGGTTGGCGGAAGTCAACCGGACCCCATTCGATTTAGCGGAGGCGGAATCGGAGCTGGTCGGCGGCTTCCACACCGAATACAGCGGGATGAAGTTCGCTCTCTTCTACATGGCGGAGTTTCTGAGCACGCTGGCGCTGGGGGCGCTGGTCGCGGTCCTCTTCCTGGGCGGCTGGCTGGGTCCAAAGTTCCTGCCGGGGCCGGTTTGGATGGGGCTAAAGACCATGGCGCTGGTTTTCGTGATGGTCTGGATCCGGGGGACCTGGCCCCGCTTTCGGATTGATCAATTGATGGGGTTGGCCTGGAAGGTGATGGTGCCGCTGGCCCTGGCGAACCTGCTGGGGGCGGCCCTTTGGAGTTTCTGTCCGGGGGCGGCGGGGTGGCTGGCTTCGGCCGCTCTTTCGGTCGCCGTTTTTCTGGTCACGACCCAGTTGTGGTTGGCGCCCAAGCCCAAAACGCCGACGCACTGGGCTGGAAAATACTGATCACGCGCGGTTGACGCGTTTTTTCATTTGTGAGACGATAGCGCCGATAACTTAAGGAGAGGATCGATGGCATACGTTATTACCAAGAAGTGCCTGGGCGAACAGTACGCGGCCTGCGTCGAGGTTTGCCCGGTGGACTGCATCTATCCCGGCGACCATGAAGGGGAGCCGTTCATGGTGATCGATCCGGAGATCTGCATCACCTGCGGCGCTTGTCTTCCGGTCTGTCCGATCGGGGCCATCGTGGAGTCGGAGGATTACGACCAGGAGTACGCCAAGGTCAACGCCGACTTGTCCCCCAAGTTCAAGGGGAACCCGAAGGTTCAACCCCGGCCGACCAACGATCCTCCCCGCAAGCCGGACAACAAGCTCGTCTAGGAGTCCCCGCTGCTGCGGTTCGCTGTCCCCGGGGGGATGCTCTCTCCCGTTCAACTGAAGGCGATTGCCAAAGCCTGTCCGGAGGAATCCGGGCAGCTTTGGCAGATCGGCCTCCGTCAGGATTTGGCCCTTTGGGGGCTTTCCGCGCAGGCGGCGGCCGCTCGGCAGGAGAAGCTGGCGGAAGCCGGCTTCTCTTTTTTTTCGGATGAACGGGGAGGCGGCAATCCGGTCGGCTGTCCGGCCGCCGGCCTGACCCCCGAAGCCCACTTCGATCCCACCCCGCAGCTGCTGCAGATGGCTAAACAGTTTGCCGAGGCGGCCGCTGCCGGCGGTTCGCTTCCGACCGTCTCCGTCTCCGCCTGCTGGCACCGCTGCGTCCATCCGGAGATCCATGAACTGAGCCTGGTCGGGGTCCCGCTGGAAGGGGGCGGGTTTGCCTTCGAGCTGTGGGCCGGCGGCGGCTCCGGGGAGACCCCGGCCTTTGCCAAGCCGACCGGCTGGCAGCTTCCGGTGGACAAGGGGGCGGCCTTGCTGGCGGCCCTGTTGTCCGGTTTTCGGGCCGCGGACGCCGGCCGGCCTTTCGGCGCCTGGATCGCCTCCCTGAGTTCGGAGCAACTGCAGGCCCTTCTGCGGGAGCGGGTCGACTTTCCTTTGACCGCCTCCGAACAGTTGGCGGAACTGCCGGACAGCTACCGGGATGAGGTGGGGGTCCGGGAACAGCCGGGCGGCCGTTTCGCGGTGGGGGTGCCGGTCTGGCTGGGGCGCCTGACCGGCAAACAGCTGCGCCGGGCCGGAGAATTGGCCGAGACCCACGGGGACGGTTCGATTCGATTGACCCCGAGGCAGAACCTTCTTTTCCCCAACATTGAGAAGGAGAAAGTGGTTCCGCTGCTGGAGGGGCTGGATGGGATCGGTCTGAAAGGGCAGGCCGGGCCGTTCCGGCGGGGGTTCACCCGCTGCGGGGGGCCGGAGGGAAAGGAGCCGGGGGCTTGGGAGCAGGAACTTGTGGAGTATCTGGAGCGGGCGGTCCGGTTGGAGGAGCCGCTGCGGATCCATTTGTGCGGCTGCAAGACCCTCTGTCCGGAGGGGGGGATCGCCCATCTGGTGCTTCGCCCCACCCGGATCCAGGTGGATGACCGGACCCTCGTTGCCTACGACCTGTGGGCCGGAGGGGAACCGGGGCCGGAGCGTCGCTTCAATCGGTTGGCGATGCCGGGGGTGCCGGCGGACCAGGTGAAATCCCGGTTGGAGCGGCTGCTGGGGGCGTACAAGCGGGACCACCAGATGGAGGAGTCCTTCAGTGATTTCTGCGACCGGATCGGGGAGTCGGGTTTGACCGAACTTCTGGGGGCGCTTCAGGAAGAAGGGGCCCCAGAGGCGTAGCGCCCGTGCGCCGGGTTGTGATCGTCGGAGCGGGGCTGATCGGACTGGCGACCGGGGAGGCGCTGCTCCGGAAGGGGGCCGCCGTGGAGCTGCTGGAACGGCATCCGGCCCTCGGGGAGGAGGCCTCCGGCGCCGCCGCCGGGATGCTCAACCCTTATGGAGACGCGGCCGGACCGGGACCCTTGCTGGAATGGGTTCGGGCCGGCCTTTCGTATTTTCCGGAGGCGGTCTACAGGCTTGAGTCCAGGACCGGTCTGGATGTCCGTTTTCGGGCCGGCGGAATGATCGAGCCGGCCTTCTCCGCGGAAGAGGAGAAGGCGTTGGAAGGGATCCATCGCTGGCAGTCGGCCGCCGGGATCCGGGTGGAGTTCCTCTCCCCGGAAACGGTCCGGGAACGGGAACCGGCGGTCCGCTCCGGTCTGCGCCGGGCCCTCTGGTGGCCGCAGGCGGCCCAGGTGGACAACCGCCGGCTGCTGGAAGCCTACAGCGCGGCGTTTGAAGGGCAGGGGGGGCGGCTCCGGCTGGGAACGGCGGTGGAGCATTTCCTGACCCGGGGGAATCGGGTGACCGGGGTCCGGACGGCCGCCGGGGAGGTCTCCGCTGACCAGGTGATCAACTGCTGCGGGGCCCAGGCCGGTTTCGATCGGGGACTTCCTTTTCTCATCCCCACCGAACCGGTCAAGGGGGAACTGCTCTCCTTCCGGACCGAGCGGCCGCTGTTTCGGGCGATCCTGCAGTGCGGCGACGGCTACGCGGTCCAGCGCTCGGAGCATGAATTGATCGCCGGCACCACCTCGCAGCGGGTCGGATTCGACAAGCAACCGACCGAGGCCGGCCGCCGGAAGATCTTTTCGGTCTTGGAGCGGCTGACCGACCGGTTGGCGGGACATGCTCCGGAAGGGCATTGGGCGGGCCTCAGGCCCGCCTCGCCCGACGGCCTGCCGCTGTTGGGGCCGACGCCGCTGGAGGGGCTCTGGATCGCCGCCGGGCATTTCCGCAACGGGGTTATGATGGCGCCGGCCACCGGTCGTTGGATGGCGGAGGCGGTTTGGGCCGGCCGGCCGCTGAACGGCTTGGACGCTTTTCTCCCTGATCGTTTCATGGTATCCTAGCTGGACTTACGAAACGCCCATGCAAAAGCTTGACTCTTTTTCCTGGATGATTGGCGGCGCGCAGGGGTCCGGCGTGGACTCCTCGGCCACCACCTTTGCCCGTGCCTGCGCGGCCGCCGGCCTGCACATCTACGGCAAGCGGGAATACCATTCCAACATCAAGGGGGACCACTCCTACTTCCAGATGCGGGTCTCGGAGCGGCCGGTCCAGTCCCATATTGATGAGGTCCACCTGCTGGCCACCTTCGACAAGGAGACGGTCGAGGTTCACAAGGGGTCGGTGGTCCCCGGCGGGGCGATCCTGTACGATCCGGTCCTCTACAAGACGCCGGGGGAGTTGGGGCGGGACGACTGCCTTTTGATCCCGGTTCCCTACAGCGAGATCATTCAGGCGACCGCCCGTGAGTTCAAGCGGGAAAAAGACCTGATGAAGCTGCAGATCATGAAGAATGTGGTTTCGGTCGCCGCCTCCCTGGGGCTTCTGGGGCTGGAGTTCAAGTGGCTCAAGGAGACGATCGAGGGGTACTTCACCGGCCGCCGGGCGGCCCTGGCCCCGATGAATGTCTGGGCGGCGGAGCAGTCCTACAAGCTGACCCAGAAGCCGGACTGGCAGTCCAAGTATCCGTACCGCTTAAAGCCCGTTCCCGTTCCCTCCGGGGAGCGGCGCCTGATGATCAATGGCACCACCGCTGCGGCGCTGGGGAAGATTGTCGGCGGCTGCCGCTTCCAGACCTACTATCCGATCACCCCCGCCAGCGACGAGAGCGAATACCTGGAGTCCCATCCGGAGTTCGGCGTCACCGTCGTTCAGAGCGAAGATGAGATCGCCGCGATCACGATGGCGATCGGCGCGGCGGTGACCGGCGTCCGTTCTTCCACCTCCACCTCCGGCCCGGGGTTCTCCCTGATGGCGGAGGGGATGGGGTGGGCCGGCATGAACGAGGTGCCGATCGTGATCTTCAACTACCAGCGGGCGGGACCGGCGACCGGTCTTCCGACCCGGCATGAGCAGGGGGATCTACGGTTCGTCCTGACCGCCAGCCACGGGGAGTTCCCCCGGCTGGTGCTCTGTCCGGCCGACCTGGAGGAGTATTTCTACGACGCGATCGATGCCTTCAACTACGCTGAGCGGTACCAGACGCCGGTGATCGTCCTGTGCGACAAGGCGCTGGCGAACGCGACACAGACGATCCCCTGGTACGATGTCAAATCGACCCACATCGACCGGGGGCTGCTGCTGACCGACCCCGAGCTGGCGGTGCAGATCGCCTCGGAGGGGGAGTACAAGCGGTTCAAGCTGACCGAATCGGGCATCTCCCCCCGATCGGTTCCGGGCCAGAAGAACGGCATCTTCTGGCTGACCGGGGACGAGCATGATGAAGCGGGGCACATCTGCGAGGATCCGGACAACCGGAACCGGATGATGATCAAGCGGATGCACAAGCTGGAGGTGGCCGCCCGGGAGATCCCGATCGAGAAGCGGGTCTCCTTTTTCGGCGACCGGGACGCCGATGTCACGCTGGTCTCCTGGGGCTCCTGCAAGGGGGCGATCCTGGACGGCGTGCGGATCCTCAAGCAGCAGGGGATTTCAGCCAACTTTCTTCAAATCCACATGGTGCTGCCGTTCCCGACCGAGTATGTCGCGCAGATCCTGACGAAGGCCCGCCGGCGGATCAACATCGAGATGAACTATTCCGGGCAGATGGCGCAGGTGATCCGGGAGCACACCGGGATTACGATGGACGCCTCAATCCTGAAGTGGAACGGTCGGGCGATTTCTGAGAACGAGGTGGTGGAGGGGGTCCAGCGGGTGCTCAAGTCCCAGGAATCCAAGGTGATGCTTTCCCATGGCGCTTAAAGCGGCTGATTTCAAGACCGACGTCCACAACGACTGGTGTCCCGGCTGCGGGGACTTCGGGATCCTCAACGCGATCCAGCAGGCGCTGGCGGAGATGAATCTGCCGCCGGAGGAGGTGCTGCTCTTCTCGGGGGTCGGTTGTTTCGCCAAGACCCCCCATTTCGTGCGGACCTACGGCTGCCACACCCTGCACGGGCGGGCGGTGCCGTTCGCGGTCGGCGCGAAATTGGCCAACCCGAAGCTCAATGTGATCTGCTTCGGCGGGGACGGGGACGGTTACGGCATCGGGGCCGGCCACTTCCTGAACAACGGCCGCCGCAATGTGAACATGCTCTACATGGTCTTCGACAACGGGGTGTACGGGCTCACCAAGGGGCAGGCTTCCCCGACCTTGAGGCGCGGCGTTCAGACCAAGTCGCTGCCGCTGCCGAACATCAACGACGCGGTCAATCCGCTGGCGGTGGCGCTCTCGGCCGGCTACACCTTCATCGCCCGGGGCTATGCCTACGATGGCAAGGGGCTTCGGGAGCTGATCCGCAAGGGGGTGGAACATCGGGGCTTGGCCCTGCTGGATGTGCTGCAGCCCTGTCCGACCTACAACACGATCAACACCAAGAACTGGTACGAGGGGCTGGAGATGGACGAGGCCACCGGCATCAAGAAGCAGGTCAATCCCCGGGTCTACAAGCTGGAGTCCACCGACTATGATCCGGTGGTACACAACCCCGATGATGTCGAGGAGATTTCCCGCAAGATGTCGCAGGCCTTCCAGAAGGCCCAGGAGTGGGGGGAGAAGATCCCGACCGGGGTCTTCTACCAGATCAATCTCCCCACCTTTGAGGACCGGTTGAAGGAGCGGATCCCGGCGCTGGAGGAGCAGGCGGCGGCCAAGATCCCGATCCACGACCCGAAGACCGGTTCTCCGACCGTCGACATCAGCGGAGCCCTCGAAGCCCTGCGTGTCGTCTAGCTCCCTCCCGCTGCGGGCGGGAATCCTCCTGCTGCTGGGTGCTGCGCTGATCGCCCTGCCTCTTTCGTTCCGAAAAACCTCCGCGCCGCCGCCGGCTCCCCGGGTGTTCAGCCGCTCAGTCGGTCCGGCCGACGCCCCGATCCAGATTGTCGAGTACAGCAACTTTGCCTGTCCCTCCTGCCGCCACGCCCAGCCGATGGTCAAGGCGCTGCTGCGGAAGTACGAAGGCCGGGTTCTTTACACCTTTCAGCATTTTCCCTGGGTCAACGATTCCAAATCCATTCACGCTCACGCAGCGGCCCAATGCGCGGCCGCCCAGGGGAAGTTCTGGCCGATGCATGACTGGCTGTTTGAGAGCCAGGGGGTCTGGCGTTCCCCCATGCGGCAGGGAAACGAGGTCTTCCTGGAAGAGGCGGCCGCCCTGGGGCTGGACCCGGCCGCTTTCGGGACCTGCATGGAGGCGACCGAAACATTCCAGCAGATCCAGAACGAATGGCTGCAGGGGCAGGCGCTGGGGGTGGTCCACACGCCGACCCTATTCATTCAGGACAGGATGTTCGTCGGGCCGGAACAGCTGGAAGCGGGAGCGGAGCTCTGGATCGAGGAGCTCCTCAAGAAAGGCAAATGAAACAACTCCCCTGGCTGCTGATCCGGCTTTGGGTGGGGGGGCTCTTCGCGGCGGCCGGTTGGTTCAAGCTGACTGCGCCGGTGGAGAACTTCCAGGCGGTCCTGGCCGGCTATCCGCTGCTTCCACATGCCGTTCTGCCAACGATCGCCCGGGTGATCCCCTGGGTCGAATGGCTAGGTGGGATGGGGCTGCTGCTCGGCTTTAACACCCGGTTCTTTTCGGCCGTGTTGACTTGTCTGACACTCGGCTTTCTGACCGTCCTGACCGGTCCGGTCTTTACGGGGCAGGGGACGGATCATTGCGGCTGTTTCAGCGCGGTGGGGCCCGCCTTCACCGTCACCCAGATGTACCTCATGGATTGGATCAACCTTTTCCTGCTGATTTTCCTGCTCAGCCGCTCCCGCCATCCCCTCTCGTTCGATAATCTTATCAACAAGCAGGGACAGTCCCTCCCTGTTGATGACTTATCAACAACTGGAGGCAGTCCCTAACTGTTGATAACTCCGGCGCCCAAGGAATAAAGTAGTCACTAAAAGTTAGTTATTTATATTGATTTATTAGAGATTTTCCTGTAAGATTTTCTTTCCATGATAAAGCGGGCGATTCTCCTCAAGACAACCCTTTTCCTGCTGGCGGCGGGGATGGCTTTGCCGACGCAGGCCCGAGCGCTGCGCCAGGAGACCGTTGAGAGTCCGGAGACCCACTCCGGCCTGGAGGCGGCTCTGGCCGCCGGCTTAGAACAGCACAAAACGCCCGAATGGCTGGAACCCGTTCTTCGGGAGCTTTCCGCGTATCGAACCGTTCAGGAGCAATATCTGGGATCTCTTCCTCCGCTCGCCGGCTTTGACGGTTTGGCCGCCCGCTCGGACATTCGGATCGGGCAGATCCGATCTTTCCTGGAGACGCTCATGCGCAGTCTCGTCCGTGTGACGGTGGATCCGAGTCAGGCCCGTTATTTGGAACAGGCCCGTCAATCGGTCCGGCTGGCGCTGAACAGCTTGCCGGACGGCGTTCTGCAGCTTAGCCAAGCCCGAAGGGATCTGCTGGCGAAGATTGATGCCTATGATCAGTTCGTTTGGACTCAAGTGCAGCCGCCTGCGGGTGGCAGGCGGTTGCCCCTTCTGACGGAAGTCCGCTCTGCTTTGGATCAGCCGGACTGGCGGTCCCTTCGCCCGGCTGATTTTGAAAAGGCGATGGCGCTGGCGCTGGAGATCAAGCAAAAGCTCCCGACCGGTCCCTACGACGATCGGGCCGATGCCGACGGCAATGTGATTTCCGCCGAATTCGGGTCCCATTGGAATGTCCTGATGGATCAGGTGCTGAATGACATCCAGCGCAACTGGAACCTGTTCGTTCAGTTTGATTCTCCTTCCGCCGCCGGGCTGGAGGCGACCGCACAGACGATTTCGGAGGGGTTGGCCGCCCTGCGGCAGTTGGAATCCCGCCCGACGCAGGGTCCCTCCTATGCCTGGATTCTTTACAATGAAGCGGCGGTGGCCGCCTTGTTTTATCTGGCGGCTCCCACCAGTGCGGAGGGTGAGCTTTATCCCACCGTCGCGGTGGTGGATACAGAGACCCAGGAACGGCTGGTGGCATGGGCTGCGGCGGCGGGTTATGGCGCTGCGGATGTCACGGCATGGAACACCAACTACCTGCTTTCCTACACAGCCGGCAATCGAGAGGACTATGACCGAGCTTCGGAGGCTGCCGAACGGATCGTCCGGGACCGGGTCGAGGGATCGGCCCGACTTCGCCGGTTGTACGGTCTTCCCGATGTCCGGGAGAAGTTTGGGGATAAGATCCGCCTTATTCTGAACGCCTTCGGGCTGTCTTTCGGCCCCGGCATGACCCTCGAGAGGGTGATCGACGCCCTCTACGCCGCCGCTCAGGCGTAGAATCCCGGTTCCTGCGGTACAATAGGCCGCATGGATCAGTTGATCAACGAATCCCTCAGGAATTTCAACATTCTGCCCCCGATCTCCCTGCTGCAGCTGGTTGTGGCGCTTTTGCTTACGACCGTTTTGACCGGGCTTCTGGGGCAGGTGTATGTCCGGACCCACAGCGGGCTCTCCTATTCCAGGACCTTTGTGCAGACCCTGGCGCTGCTGGGGATCACGATCGCCCTGATCATGGTCATCATCGGCTCCAACATCGCCCGGGCTTTCGCGCTGGTCGGCGCCCTCTCGATCATCCGGTTCCGGAATCCGGTCAAGGATCCCCGCGACATCGCCTTCCTGTTCGCCGCGATGGCGATCGGGATGGCTTGCGGCACCCGCTTCTATCTGTTTGCTCTGATCTTCGGTCTCTTCTTTTCGTTCGTTACCGTGTTGTTTGAGGCGACCCGTTTCGGGGAGCTGACCGAAGTGGCCCATGTGCTTCGGATCCGGATGGAAGCCGCTTCCCGGGAGGGGGTCGAGCGGATTTGCCGCGAGTTGTGCCGTCAGGTGACGATGGTCTCAATCGATCAGGCCGGAGGGGAAGGGGCCATGCAGGATGTCCTGTACGAGGTGGTCTTGAGAAAGCGGACGACCTATGAAGCGTTGGTCCGGCGCTTGACGGCGGTTTCCCCCAAGCTGTCCATTCATCTCCTGGTCGGGGAAAGCGGCGTCGGTTTTTAACCGCCGTGCGGTTTTTCCGCTTTGTCCTGACGGTCTTCCCGCTCCTGATCGGCGGGGCCGTCCTGATTGGAGCGGAAATCCCGCTGGCGAAGGCCCTGATCGTCTCGGGGGGGCTCTCCGAATCGGTCTCCTTCAAGCGACGGGTAATCCGGGCCGCCGGCACCTTCTTCGATGCCGGGGTGATGACCGGCAACGCCGCCCTCTCTCTCTTCGATCGGGAACCGCTTCAACCCGACAGTTGCCTCCCTTCGATCCAGATCCATGTGGTGCCCGGCTCCTTTGACGCGATGGCGGCCCATTTGCCGAAGTCGGCGAAGGCCCGCTATTACCGGGGGGAGATCCTCTACCCGGACGGGGTTTGGCGGCGGATGCAGTATCGCTTTCGGGGGAGAAGCATCTGGCATTGGGATCCTGAAAAGCCCTCTCTTCGGATCAAGCTCCGGAAAGCCGATCCGATCGAGGGCCAGCGGCATCTGAATCTGGTGAATCCCGAGGATCGGGCGATGATCGCCAACCCGCTCGGAGAGTGGTTGGCCGACGCGCTGGGGGTGCTGACGCCGAGAACCAAGATGGTCCGCCTATTCGTCAACGGCGCCTTTGCCGGCGTTTATCAGCTGACGACCCGGGAGGATCAGCGGTGGCTGCGGGCGCAGCGTCGTTTGCCCGGGCCGCTCTATGTCGGTCGGAGCCTGCGCCTTCCGTGGCGGGCCGGCGATTTTGAGCGGATCGCGGAGGAAGAGCTGCCGGAGGGGTTTGATCCGATTTCCGAGATGCTGGCTGCTCTGGAGACGCCCCTTTCGGTTAAGCGGTACGACCGGCTCTGGGGGATCGTTTCGATGGAGGGGTTGGCCCGATGGAGTGCGGCGATGACCGGGGTCGGCTCGCCCCACACGGATGCCCATCACAACCACCTCTATTACTTTGATCGCGCGGCCGGCCGTCTGGAACCGGCGGTGGCCGACATCAACGGCTATGGAATGCTGCTGCAGCCGGTCGGCTGGGGGCGCCTGACCGGCCCGCACGCGCCGGATCACCGGCTGCCGCTGACCGCCCGCCTGCAGCCGCTTCTGGACGCCGCCTTTCGGGATCCCCGTTTCACCCATCGCCGCAACGAAATCCTCTACGAAGCCCTGCAGGGGGCCGGTTCGGTCGAGCGCCAGCAGGCAATGGCCCGGGAGCTTTGGAGCCGGATCGACGCCGACGCGAAGGCGGATCGCAGCAAGGGGGCGATCCAGCAGCTGTCGGTCGGTTGGTTCCGCGTCCCTTACGGCAACCGGCAGTATGAGAAGAGCAAGCGGCAGATGCTGGATTGGATTGAGCGGCGCCACCGCTTCCTGCTGGAGCGCCTCGAGGGGGCTGAGCTGCGGGTGTTGCTTTGGCCGATGGCAGGGGGCCGGACCGGCTGCCGCATCGAGGTGGGCGGGGATCCGGGCGTTCGGCTGGACCCCGATGAGTGGTCCGCCGAGATCCACCGCGGCTTCGGAGGGGGAGAAGGTTCCCCGGAGCCGTTGAAGGGGCCGCTTCTGCTGCTGCCGGCCCTGGAAGAGGATCGGGATTTTTCCTACCGCTGGACGGAATCGGCCGATGGGGAGCGGACCCCTCCGTACTACCTGCGTCCGGCCCCCCAGGCATATGAATTTTCCGCGGAGGGGAATCCGGCCATCTGGGCCGATCGCTTGAACGGCGCCTTCACCCAGGGGTTGACCGGCCGCCCCGTCGTCCCGGAGATCCGGCTTCTGGAAGCGGCGCCGCCGGTTGAATCGACGGCCTCCCTCCACCCGTGGCTTTTCCCGGAGCCGCCGGACGGGGAAGTGGCGCTTGGCCCCGGCATCGTGGAACTTCGTTCCGATCTCCGGATTGCACCGACTCAGCGGCTGGTTGTTCGTCCCGGGACCCGGCTTCGGCTGGGGCCGGGTGTTTCGATCGTTTCGGGGGGGCCGGTGGAGATGTCCGGAACCGAGAAGGCGCCCATCACCGTGGAGCGGTTGGACCCGGCCGAGCCGTGGGGGGTGCTGGCGCTGCAGGGTCCGGACAGCGCCGGCAGCCGGATCGCGCGTGCCGAGATCACCGGCGGCTCCCGGGCCCGGGTGGACCGGGTCGGCTATTCCGGCATGGTGTCGGTCTACCACTCCGATGATTTTCGGCTGGAAAAGAGCCGCTTGGGAGGGAACCTTTTGTCGGACGACACCCTGCACCTCGTCCATACCCGCGCGGAGATCACGGAGACGGACTTCTTCGACTGCTATGGCGACTGCGTGGATTACGACTACAGCGATGGGCCCATTCGGGAGGTGACCGTCACCGGAGCCGGCAATGACGGCTTGGACTTCATGGCGAGCCGCGTCACCCTTTCCGGGGCGCGCGTTCACAGGGCGGGGGACAAGGGGTTTTCCTGCGGGGAGGGTTCCCGGATCGAGGCGGAGGACTTCGAGATTGATGGCGCCTCGATCGGGGTGGCGGTCAAGGACCGCTCCGAGGTGCTTCTGCGTTCCGGTTTTTTGCGGGGGAACAGGTCGGGGGTTTTGGTCTATGCCAAGAATCCCGCCTATGGGGGGCCGGGGACCGTTTCCTTCTCCGGGGTTGGCTTTTCCGGCAATTCGGTGGACCTGAATGTCGAGCCCGGCGGGGCTGCTTGGGCGGTCGGCCAGCCCCTTCCGGAGAAGCGGGCGGGGGAGGGCCGGATGGAGGAGAAGGCGGCTCCGTGAGCTCCGGCCGCTTTGAAGTCAAATACCTGGCTTCGCTGGACCAGTGGCGGGACTTTCGCAAGGAAGCCGACCCGCTGCTGGTTCGGGATGTGCACGACCCCGACGGGACCGGCTACTACAACCATTCGATCTATTACGACAGCCCCCGCTACCGCTACTACCAGGAGAAGCGGGAAGGGTTCTCCGATCGGACCAAGCCCCGCCTGCGGGGTTACAAGCGGAATGCGGGGGTTCAGCCGGAGGTCTTGTTCTTCGAATACAAGCGCCGGATCAACCGCTCGATTCGGAAGCGGAGACTCCAGCTTTCCTCGGAACAATCGGAGGCGCTGCTGCGGGGCAGCTGGCGTTCGCCGGCCGGCGAGGCCCCCCTGCTGCGGGATTTCCTGTGCCGCAGCCAGTCCCATCAGCTGGTCCCGGCCTTGGCGGTCCTTTACCTCCGCCATGCCTACGGCTGCCGGTTCGGCAGGGGGCTGCGGGTCACCTACGACCTGGATCTGCGGTGCAGTGTGCGGTTCGGGTGGACCGAGCCGGCGTCGGTCTTCTATCCGATCCTGCCGGCCAACCGGGTCCTGATCGAACTGAAGTTCGACGGCCGGATGCCGCTGTGGCTGTACCAGTTGACCCGCCGGCTGGAGCTCCAGGAGCTTTCCCTCTCGAAATACGGCATGGGGATCGAACGCTGTTTTTCTTCCCGCCGCCGTTGGTGGGGGGCGGTAGAATAGCGCTGTGCAGGGAAAGATCGTCCCGGAACTCCTCCTGATGTGCCTGTCAGCCGCGCTGACCCTCGGCGCGGCGGAACCGGCTTTCCGCTGGGGCCGGCTGACCCGGTCTTTGCCCGGTTCATGGAACGGCTCCCGGGGGCGGAGGTGTCATCGGAACCCCTGGACGCGTCCATTTTAGAGCAGGAGGGATGGGTTCCATCACAAGGAGAAAAAGGATGAGGATGCTGCGGGGGTTGGTGTTGTCGGTCTGTTTATTGGGGGTGGGAGCGGGACCGGTGTGGGCGGAGGAGACCCAGCCGGGGATTGAGGCCGCGCAAGCAGAACAAATGGAGAAGATGAATCGGCTCGGAGCGCCGGGGGAAGCCCACAAGGCGCTGCAGCCCTTTGTCGGGAGATGGACCTATACCGGCAGCTTTTGGATGGCGCCGGACCAGCCCCCGATGACGATGAAGGGGATGGCTGACAACACCCTGATCTTCGGCCAGCGATTCCTCAAGCAGCGGGTCTTCGGCGATCCGATGGAGGCCGGGGGCCGGCCGTTTAAGGGGCTGGGCTTCATCGGCTACGACAACCTGCGCAAGGAGTATCAGACGATCTGGTTTGATAACATGATGACCGGGATCATGAGAGGGATCGGGCAGTTCGACGCCTCGACCCAGACCCTCTCGGACAGCGGGACTTTCAGCTGCCCGATGACGGGAGAAGCCGACCACTGGTACCGGTCGGCCTGGACGGTCGTGGATTTCGACCACACCCGGTATGAGAGCTACTCAAAGACCCCGGAAGGGAAGGAATTCAAGGCGATGGAGATCCTCTACACCCGCGGTGGATAAGAAGAGCCTCCTGAAGAAGAGTTTGGCGGAGGGGATCGGTGCCTTCGCGCTGGTGTTCGCCGGCTGCGGCGGCGCGATGGTGGCCGACCGGTTCCCCGGCGCCCTGCAGCCGGCGGTGGTCCCGCTGCTGTTCGGGCTGGCGATCGCCGTGATGATCTACGCGGTGGGGCACCTCTCGGGGGCCCATTTCAACCCGGCGGTGACGGTGGCTTTCTCGGTCGTCCGCCACTTCCCCCGGCGGGAGGTGCTCCCGTACTGCGCTGCCCAAGTGACCGGCGGGCTGATCGCGATGGCGTTGCTCAGCCGCATGCTGCCGGCCGGCGCCGCCTACGGCGCCACCCTCCCGATGGTCCCTCCGGCGGCCGCCTTCTGCTGGGAGATGATCCTGACCTTCCTGCTGATGTTCGTGATCACCGCGGTGGCGACCGACACCCGGGCGGTGGGGACGATGGCGGGGGTGGCGATCGGCGGGACGGTCATGCTCTGCGCCTGGCTCGGAGGGCCGGTGACCGGCGCCTCGATGAACCCGGCCCGCTCCCTGGCCCCAGCCCTCTTCCAGGGGACGCTTAGCTCCCTCTGGATCTACTGGACCGCCCCCTTCCTGGGGGCCCTGGCCGGCGCCTTCACCTATGAACGGATCCGCTGCGGGGAGGCCAAGCCGCACGCCGCGAAAGGGTGCTGCTGATGAAGCGCCGGGTGCTGATCCTCTGCACCGGCAACTCCTGCCGCTCCCAGATGGCCGAGGGGGTGCTGCGCCATTACGGCGGGGACCGCTTCGAGGTGGCCAGCGCCGGCACCCAGCCTTCCCGGGTCAATTCCACCGCGATTCAGGTAATGGAGGAGATCGGGATTGATATCTCGCAGCACCGCTCCAAGCATGTGGAGGAGTTCCTGGGTCAGCCGTTTGATTTCATCATCACGGTCTGCGACAACGCCCGAGAGAACTGCCCGGTCTTTCCGGGGAAGGGGAAGCATCTCCATTGGTCCTTCCCGGACCCGCCGCATGGTCAGGCGATCACGCCGGAGGTGCTGGCGGAGTTCCGGAAGGTGCGGGACCTGATCCACGACAAGTTCAAGCAGGCGGCTGAAACGAGCGATTTCGGAGAGGAACCGTGATGTTTGCGCCGGCCGCCCGGAAAATCCGGAAGGTCTGGCAAAGCATCTCTGCCTTGGAAGGGGCTGGAGTCCGCCTCAACCGGGCCTTCGGTTTCCATCAGGTCCCGCAACTGGACCCTTTCCTCTTGCTGGATTGCTTCCGCTCGGACAACCGGGACGACTATGTGAAAGGGTTTCCCTGGCACCCCCATCGGGGAATCGAGACGATCACCTATGTCTTGGACGGAGATGTGGAACACCGGGACAGCATGGGGAACCGGGGGATCATCAAGCCGGGGGATGTACAGTGGATGACCGCCGGCAGCGGGATCATTCATCAAGAGATGCCGCAGGGGAGCCCCCAGGGGCGGATGTGGGGGTTCCAGCTCTGGTCTAACCTCCCGAAACGGAATAAGATGATGGCTCCCCGCTACCGGGAGGTGACCGCTTCCACGATCCCGGCCGTCAAAACCCCCGAAGGGGCCACTGTTCGGATCATCTGCGGACAAATCGGAGAGATCCGGGGGCCTGTGAAGGAGATCGTGACCGACCCGGGATACCTGGATGTCTCCTTACCGGCAGGCAAGGTTTTCACCCACCCGGTTAAACCGGGTTACACCGTCTTTGCCTTTGTCGTGGAGGGGGAGGGGCGCTTCGATCCCGGCCAGGATCCGTTCGCCCGGGAAGGGACTGGGAGCGTCTATGACACCAAGCCCTCCTGTAATTGTCGGGAAGGAACGATCGTGCTGTACGACCCGATGGGGGAAACCGTCCGGGTGACGACCGACGAGAAGCCGGTCCGCTTTCTGCTGGTCTCCGGCAAGCCACTGAAGGAGCCGGTCGCTTGGTACGGCCCGATCGTGATGAATACCAAGGAAGAACTCCGGCAGGCGTTCGATGAGTTCAGCGCCGGGACATTCATTAAAGAGAAGAAATAACCCATGGCGACGGGAACTGTGAAATTGCATCGGGTTCTGCGTGCTAAACCGGAGAAAGTCTACCGGGCGTTTCTGGACGCCGACGCCATGGCCAAGTGGCTCCCGCCCCATGGTTTTGTCGGCAAGGTCCACCACTTGGAGGCTCGGGTGGGGGGCGCCTACAGGATGTCGTTCAAAAATTTTGGAACGGGACAGAGCCATTCCTTCGGTGGAACCTATCTCGAGTTGGTGCCTAGTCAGCGGATCCGGCACACCGACAAGTTCGACGATCCGAACTTGCCGGGAGAGATGCAGGTCACCATTGTTCTGAAGCCGGTCTCCTGCGGGACCGACCTGAGCATTATTCAGGAGGGAATTCCGGAGGTGATCCCGATCAAAGCCTGTTATCTGGGCTGGCAGGAATTCCTGACGCTGTTGGCGCAGTTGGTGGAGCCCGAGATTCCCGATCACTCTTCATGAAAACGCTGTTTGTGGAGATCTGCAGATGGCCGTTGAGATGCAATATCAGGATTTTTGCAGGTCGCAGAGATGTTTGCCGAGTGTGTACGAGCGGTTTTGGTCGGTTAGATGACTAAGAAGCCGCAGGTTTATATCATTGCCGGACCGAATGGGTCGGGGAAGACGACCTTTGCATCAAAGTTTCTCCCAAAATACGCTGATTGCCCGTCATTTATCAATGCGGACACAATCGCTCGCGGATTGTCGGGTTTTTCTCCCGATGCAGTTGCGCTCAAGGCCGGCAGGATTCTTCTTGAGCAGATCGACAGCTACGCGTCCCGCAACATTGATTTTGCTTTTGAGACTACGCTGTCGGGAATCAATTATCTTTCTCGTTTGAAGGGCCTGAAGAAGAGAGGGTATGCGATCCACCTTTTCTTCCTGTGGATTCCGGATGTCCGGCTTTCCCTGGCACGTATCGCCAGCCGCGTCAAAAGAGGCGGGCATGATATCCCTGAGAAGGTTGTGCGCCGCCGCTTCCACAAGGGAATTGCGAACCTCTTTAAGCATTACAAGCCAATTCTGGACTCGTGGATGCTATTCGATAATTCGGAGAGCGCTCCGCAGGTTATTGCTGAAGAGAAGCAAGGCGAGTTGAGGGTCCTGAATCGCGGTTTATATGAGGATATTTTGAGATTGGCGGAGGGAAAATGAGCTCTAAGAAAGAAAAAACGATCGATCAGCTTCATCTGGGAGCAAGAAGGGCGATCCGGGAGGCGGTGTCGGAGGCACTCAAAGAGCATAGGGCGGCGGGTGTTCCGGCCGCGATCTGGAAAGGCGGAAAGGTTGTGTATTTGCCCGTCCTCCGAAAGAAATAGAACACATTGAAGAAACTTTTCGTTGAGACCTACGGGTGTCAGATGAATGTGCGGGACGGGCAGGAGGTGACCGGCCTCCTGCTGGAGCGGGGATACCGCCTCACGCCCGATGAAGAATCCGCCGATGTGATTCTGTACAACACCTGCTCGGTGCGGGAACAGGCGGAGAACCGGGTCTGGTCCAACATGGGGCGGCTCAAGGGGCTTAAAGCCCGGCGGCCGGAGGTGGTGATCGGGATGATGGGCTGCATGGCCAAGGCGCATCGGGCGGACGCGTTTCGAAGGATGCCCCATCTGGATTTCATCTCCGGACCGGCGCAGCTGTATGAGGTGCCGGAGCTGATCGAGGCGATCTTTGAAGAGCGGCGGCCGATGCAGGCGATCCAGGAGAAGCGGCGGCCCCGGTTCCAGCAGGTGGAATACCACGCCGGGAAGGTGACCGCACTCGTGACCGTCATGGAGGGGTGCGACAAGGTCTGCAGCTACTGCATCATCCCCTACACCCGTGGACCGGAGGTGAGCCGGCCGATGGCGCAGGTGTTGGAGGAAGTCCGGGGGCTGGCGCAGCGGGGATACAAGGAGGCGATGCTGCTGGGGCAGAATGTGAACTCCTACGGGCGGCGGTTCTCGGGCGAGATGGGGGAAACCGGGCGCTCGGGGGCCTTCCCGGAGCTGTTGGCGAAGGTGAATGAAATTGAAGGGATCGAGCGGATCCGGTTCATCACCTCCCATCCCTGGGACGCGGTGGAGGGGTTGTTCGACGCGATGCGGGACCTGCCGAAGGTGTGCGAGCATCTTCATCTGCCGGTGCAGTCCGGCTCTGATGAAGTGCTCAAACGAATGCGGCGGGGGTACACCGCTTCGGAATACCTGTCGGCTCTGGGTGCGTTGCGGCAGCGGCTGCCGGAGGGGGCGGTCTCCACCGACCTGATCGTCGGTTTTCCGGGAGAGACGGAGGAAGACTTTGAGGGGACGGTCCGGCTGGTGGAGCAAGCCCGGTTTGATTCCGCCTTTATCTTCAAGTATTCCCCCCGGCCGTTTGCGGCCGCCTCCCGATGGGCGGATGATGTCCCGGAGGAGGTCAAGGACCGGCGGCTGCAGCGGCTGTTGAAGCTGCAGGAGACAATCAGCCGGCAGAAGGATGAGCGGTTCGTGGGGAAGACCGTTGAGCTTTTGGTGGAAGGGGTGGAGGATGGACAGGGGATGGGGCGCAGCCGCTGCAGCCGGAAGGGGTACTTTCCGGGGGCGGAGGTTTCGCCTGGAGAGACGGTTTTGATCCGGGTGGAAGCGATCCGGGGGCACAGCTTGATGGGGGTGCGGGTGTGAGGAGGAATCAGCAGTTCCTGCCGGTTTTGGCGGCCGGGATGCTGGCCATGGCGCCGGCGGTGTTCGGGGAGGAGTCCATTGCCGTCCTGCAGACCGCCTACCTGCGGGGGGAGTATGCCGAGGTGGTCAGCCGGGCCGATGGAATGTGGCGGGAGGCGCCGGCGGGACAGCGGGACCAGCTGCTGTATCTGAAGGGGATGTCGGCGCTGAAGCTGGGGGATCAGGGGACGGCGGTGCAGACGCTGGAGCGGTTGGTGCGGGATTTCCGGAACAGCCCCTACCGGCCGCACGGCTGGCTGGGGATGGGGCGGGCGCAGGAGATCAGCCAAGAATGGCTGGAGGCGCAGAAGACCTTTGAGGCGATCCTTCGGGATTCCAACGCGGCGGCGATCTGGCCGCAGGCGGCGCTGGAGTTGGGGAAGGTGCGGCGGCAGTTGGGGCTGTGGGAGGAGGCCAAGGGGGCGTTGGAGCAGGTGATCGCCCAAGCTCCCAAGACGCCGCAGGCGGCCCAGGCCCGGGAGATCCTGAAGGACGGGGACTTTCATTTTGTGATCCAGGTGGGGGCGTTCGGCCAGCGGGGGAACGCCGAGCGGCTGGCCAGGGAGATGCAGCGGCGGGGATTTGAGGCGACGATCTCCGCCGCGTCGGTGGAGGGGCGGACCTTCCACCGGGTGCAGGTCGGTTCCTATTCGAACCGGCTGGAGGCCGACACAGAGGCCGAACGGATCCGAAAAGCCGGTTTTCCCGCCCGGATCGTTCCTTGATCTTCGCGATCGCCGGTCCGACCGGCTCCGGCAAGTCGGATCTGGCGATGGCGCTGGCTGAGCGGATTCCCAAACGGTTCGGGGGAAGGGCTGAGATCGTCTCGGTGGACTCGATGCAGGTCTACCGGGGGATGACGATCGGAACGGCCAAGCCCTCGGCGGCCGATCGGGTCCGGGTGCCGCACCACGGGCTGGATCTGGTGGAGCCGGAGGAGCCGTTCCATGTCGGGGCGTACGCGCAGCGCGTCCGGCCGGTCTTAAAATCTTTGTTGGATCAGCGGAAGATCCCGATCCTCGTGGGAGGGTCGGGACTTTATTTTCGGGGGCTGCTGGAGGGGTTGTGTGAAGCGCCGCCGCAGGACCCGCTGGTGCGGGAGGCGCTGATCGCCGAGGGGGCGGCACGGGGCGGGGCCGCTCTTTTTGAGGAGCTGACAGCAGTGGACCCGGCGGCGGCCGGGAAGATTCATCCCAACAACCTGCATCGGGTGGTCCGGGCGCTGGAGGTGTACCGGGTCAGCCAACGGCCGATCAGCGATTGGCAGGCGCAAACCCCGCCGGCCCCTGATTGGGGGGATGTCCGTTTCTTCGGGCTGGACTGGGAGCGCGAGGAGCTGTACCGGCGGATTGAGCGGCGAATTGACGGGTGGTTGGTCGGCGGCTGGCCGGAGGAGGCGCGGGGGCTTTACAGTCGGCGGTTGAGCCAAACTGCCCGGGCCTGCCTGGGCTACCGGGAGCTGTTTAACTGGATCGCCGGGCGGGTGGATTGGGCTGAGACGATCGAGCGGATCAAGCGGAACAGCCGGCGGTACGCCAAGCGGCAGTTAAGCTGGTTCCGGGCCGATGCCCGGGTCCGCTGGATCGGGCCGGCCGGACGGGGGATGGAGGCATTGGTCGAAGAGATGCTTGCGGCCGCTTGATGGAGCGGGGGATCGTGGTCCAGTTGCAGTTCAGCGCCGACGCTTACCGGGACGACTGGCCGGTCGCCGAGGCGCTGGAGGAGCTCAAGGGGCTGGCCCGGTCGGGCCGGCTGGAGCTGCTGGAGGGGATCACCCTCCGGCGGGAGGCGCCCCATCCGGGCACGATGATCGGCAAGGGGCAGATGGACCGGCTCCATCAGCGGATCCACGAACTGGGAGCCGAGACGCTGGTCTTCAGCGAGGAACTCTCCCCTTCGCAGCAACGGAACCTGGAAGAGGGGCTGGGGGTCAAGGTGATTGACCGGACCCAGCTGATCCTGGACATCTTCGCCGCACGGGCCCGTTCCCGAGAAGGAAAGGTGCAGGTGGAGCTGGCCCAGCTTCAGTATCTGCTGCCCCGGTTGGCCGGCAAGGGGATCCTGCTTTCCCGGCTCGGGGGCGGCATCGGGACCCGGGGGCCCGGTGAGCAGAAGCTGGAGATGGACCGGCGGCGGATCCGGGCCCGCATCCAGCGGTTGAGCCGTGATCTTTCGGAGATTGTCCGGCAGCGGCGGGTCTCCGGCGGCCGGCGGCGGGCCGGGCAGCTGCCGATGCTAGCGCTGGTCGGCTACACGAATGCCGGCAAGAGCACCTTGCTCAACCGGCTGACCGAGTCGCAGGCGGTGGCTCGGGACCAGTTGTTCACCACCCTGGATCCGCTGTCCCGTCGGTTGGTGCTGCCCAGCCGGCAGACGATTCTGCTCAGCGACACCGTCGGTTTTCTGCACCGGCTGCCGCACCATTTGGTCGAATCGTTCGGCGCCACTCTGGAGGAGGTGGTGGGGGCCAATCTGCTGCTGCATGTGATCGACGGCTCCGATCCCCTGCGGGAGGCCCGGAGCGATTCGGTGACTGAGGTGCTGGATCAGCTGGGGGCGGGCGGGAAACCCCGCTGGGTGGTCTGGAACAAGATGGATCAGTTGAGCGCCGCCGAGCGGCGGGGACTGGAACAACGGTATCCGGAGGGGGTCCATCTCTCCGCCCGGACGGGGGAGGGGGTGACCACCCTCCTGGAGCGGTTGATCTCCTTTTTTTCAGCCACCTGGCGTCCGGTCCAGTTCTTGCTTGCCCACCGGGACCAGCATTGGCTGGAGGTGCTGTATCAGCAGGGGCAGATTCTGGAACGGGAGGAGGTCCCGGAAGGGGTCCGTCTCTCGGTCCTGGTGCCGGATCCCCTGTATGGCCGGCTGCTCAAAGCCGGCCTCCTGAATTCCACCGCTTGACAGCGGCCCCCCTCGTGGTATGATATTGCTTAGCACTCAATATATCTGAGTGCCAATTCACCCAGGAGAGCAATGGAACCTTACTTGGAAGAGAGGCGGAACCGGATTCTGGAGGCAATCATTCAGGCGTATGCCGAATTGGCCGCTCCGGTCGGCTCTGCTTTTTTGACTTCCCGCTATCAGTTCGGGGTCAGTTCCGCCACCATCCGGAATGTCATGGCGGAGCTGGAACGGTTGGGGCTGATCACCCATCCCCATACCTCGGCGGGGCGGGTGCCGACTGACCTGGGGTACCGCTACTATGTGGACCTTTTGATGGAGCCGAAATCCCCCCGGATCGAAGCGGAGCTGCTGATGAGCGGCCTGCGCTCCGGCCAGCCGGGCGCCTCCCAGGCGCTCTTGGAGCGAGCGGCGGCGATCCTCTCGGAGGTGACCCAGGCGGCGGCGGTGGTGCTGGTGCCGGAGTGGACGCAGGGGACCTTCCGCCGGTTTGAGTTCCTGCCGATCGGTTCCCGGGAGCTGTTGGCGGTTCTGGTGACCAGCGAAGGGATGATCCGCCACGCGCTGTTCGAGATGGAGGAGCCGGTGGATCCGGAGCTGCTGCGGGTGGTCTCCGAACTGCTGAACAACGAACTGGAAGGGGTGCAGCTCTCCCGGGTGGAGGCGGCGCTGGCTCAGCTGGTGGAGCGGTTGGAAGGGCGCCTGGCGGCGGCCGGCAGGGAACTGTTGTCGGCCCTCTCGTTCCAATCGCTGCTGCTGGATGAGGCGTCGCTGATTTTGCAGGGGACCGACTGGGTGCTCAGCGCCCCGGAGTTCAAGGATCTGGAGCGGATCCAGCGGCTGATTACCGCCCTGCAGAACAAGCGGGAGCTGGTGGAGCTGCTGCGGCGGGACCTGGCGGCCAGCCGGGTCAAGCTGCACATCGGCTCGGAGAACAAGGGGACGATGCTCACCGACTGCACGCTGGTCTCGGCCCCCTACCGGTACCGGGGCGGGGCGATGGGGGCGATCGGCGTGCTGGGGCCGACCCGGATGGATTATCCCCGGGTCACCGGAGCGGTGCAGCGGATGGCGGAGTCGCTGACCCGGGCGCTGGACGGATGAGCAAGCAGGCGAAGGAACAGGAGACGCCGCAGCCGGCGGCGGCGCCCGACGAGCTGCAGTCGCTCAAGGGGCAGCTGCTGCGGCTGCAGGCCGACTTTGAGAACGCCAAGAAGCGGTGGCTGAAGAATCAGGCCGACGCGCAGGAATCGGCGGCGGCCGAGGTGATCCGCCCCTTCCTGGAGATCATGGATGATTTTGAACGGGCCCTGGCGGCTCCCGGAGGGAAGGGGGAGTCGTTCCGGGCCGGCATGGAGATGATCGGGCGGCGGATCGCCGATCTTTTGGAATCGTTCGGGGTCCGGCCGATTGAGACGGTCGGCCGACAGTTCGACCCCAATTGTCACGAAGCGGTCGCCCATGAGGAGACCGATCAGGCGCCGGAGAACACGGTGCTCAAGGAGCTGCGCCGGGGATACCGGATGAATCACCGGGTCCTGCGGCCGGCGGCGGTGCAGATCGCCTCGGCCCCGGCGGAATCGAAAACTTCGAACGAAGCAACTGAAGAAGGAGGCGAGTAAACATGGCACGCGCAATCGGAATTGATCTGGGAACATCCAACTCGGCCGCCGCGGTGGTGGAGGGCGGCCGGCCGGGGATCATCCCCTCCGCGGAGGGGGCGACGGTCGGGGGGAAGGCCTTCCCCTCGTATGTGGCTTTCACGAAGGACGGTCAGCGGCTGGTCGGGGAACCGGCCCGCCGGCAGGCGGCCGTCAACCCGGAAGGGACCGTGATCGCCGCCAAGCGGAAGATGGGGACGACGGAGGTGTTCGAGATCCGGGGGCAGAAGTTCACCCCCCAGCAGATCTCCGCCTTCATCCTGCAGAAGGTCAAGCAGGACGCCGAAGCCTATCTGTCCGACACGGTGCAGGAGGCGGTCATCACCGTTCCGGCTTATTTCAACGACAATCAGCGGCAGGCGACCAAGGACGCCGGGGAGATCGCGGGCCTGAAGGTCCTGCGGATCATCAACGAGCCGACCGCCGCCTGTCTGGCGTACGGCCTGGACAAGACCGAGCAGGAGCAGAAGGTGCTGGTCTTCGATCTCGGCGGCGGGACGCTGGATGTGACCGTGATGGAGATGTACTACGACAAGGAGGAGAAGCACTCCGGGTTCCAGGTCCTCTCCACCAGCGGCGACACGCATCTGGGCGGCACCGACATGGACAACGTCCTGATCGATCACATCGCCGCGGAGTTCAAGAAGGAATCGGGCATCGACATCCGGAACGACCGGATGGCGCTGCAGCGGGCGCGGGAGGCGGCCGAGAAGGCGAAGATTGAGCTCTCGAATGTGCCGCAGACCGACATCAACCTGCCGTTCATCACGGCGGATGCCTCGGGGCCGAAGCACCTGAGCATGACGATCACCCGGGCAAAGCTGGAGGAGCTGATCGGCCCGATCGTGGAGCGGTGCCGGGCGCCGATGGAACAGGCGCTGCGGGACGCCAAACTCGGAGCCGGCGGGGTCGGCCGGGTGATCCTGGTCGGGGGTCCGACCCGGATGCCGATCGTCCAGAAGTTCGTCGAGCAGATGGTGGGGGAGAAGAAGGTGGCCCGGGGGATTGATCCGATGGAGTGCGTCGCGATGGGGGCGGCGATCCAGGCGGCGGCCCTCAAGGGGGAGATGAAGGGGATTCAGCTGCTGGATGTGACGCCGCTGTCGCTCGGCATCGAGACCCTCGGCGGGGTCATGACCAAGCTGATCGACCGGAACACCTCGATCCCGACGCAGAAGTCCAAGGTCTTCTCGACCGCCCAGGACAATCAGCCGGCGGTCACGATCCGGGTGCTGCAGGGGGAGCGGGAGATGGCCGACGACAACACGGAGCTGGGCCGGTTCGACCTGGTCGGGATCCCGGCGGCCCCGCGGGGGATGCCGCAGATCGAGGTCGCCTTCGACATCGATGAAAACGGAATCGTGCATGTTTCGGCCAAGGACAAGGGGACCGGCAAGGAGCAGTCCATCCAGATCACGGCCCCCCACAAGCTGAGCGAGCAGGAGATCGACAAGATGGTCTCCGAGGCGGCCAAGTTCGCCGACACCGACAAGCAGCGGCGGGAGGCGGCGGAGGTCAAGAACCAGGCCGATACGCTGGCCTACTCCACCGAGAAGGGGCTCAAGGAGTACGGCGACAAGGTGCCGGCGGCCGACAAGCAGAATGTGGAGGCCAAGCTTGCGGAGCTGAAGGCCGCGCTGGCCGGCGGCGAGATCGAAAAGATCAAGAGCGCCACAGAGGCGCTGACGCAGGCGTCCCACAAGCTGGCCGAGGTGATCTACAAAGCCAAGTCGGCCGAAGGCCAGGCCGCCGGCGGTCCGCCCCCGGGCGGGGCCCAGCCGGAAGGGAGCTCCCCCAACGGCCACGCCAAGAAGCCGGACGATGTCGTGGACGCCGAGTTCAAGGCGGACGACGAAAAGAAGTAACGGATGCCGGCGACGAAGCGGGATTATTACGAAATCCTGGGGGTGGAGCGCTCCGCCTCCGCCGATGAGATCAAGCGGGCGTTCCGGCGCCTGGCAATGAAGCATCACCCGGACCGCAATCCGGAGCAGGACAAGGCGGCGGCCCGGGAACGGTTCAAGGAGATCTCTGAGGCGTACGAGGTGCTCAGCGATCCGCAGAAGCGGTCCGCCTACGACCAGTACGGCCACAGCGGGGTCGAAGGGTCCTTTCATCAGGGGGGATTCAGTTGGGAGGATTTCACCCATTTCGACGACTTGAACGACCTGTTCGGCGGCGGGCTGGGGGACCTCTTCTCCGCGTTCGGATTGGGCGGGGAAGCGTTCGGCCGGCAGCGGGGCGGCCGGCCGGGGGAAGGGCGGCCCGGCGCCGATCTGGAATACCGGCTGACCGTTCCTCTCGAACATTTGGTGGAAGGGACCTCGGTTCCGATTTCCTTCCGGCGGCCGGATGTCTGCGGCAAGTGCCGCGGCAACGGGACCGCCTCCGGCAAGAAGCCGGAGCCCTGCCGGGAATGCCGGGGGCAGGGGCAGGTCCATGTCCGCCGCGGGTTCTTCATGATGGCCGCCCCCTGTCCCCATTGCCGCGGGGAGGGGGTGAAGATCAGCTCCCCCTGTCCCGAATGCCGGGGAGAAGGCCGGGTGGTCCGGGAGCGGAAACTGACGGTCAAGGTGCCGCCCGGCGTGGAAGGGGGGACCCGGCTCCGGCTGACCGGCGAAGGGGAGGCGGGGGCTCGGGGAGCTTCCCCCGGGGATTTGTATGTCCGGGTGCAGGTGCCGGAGCATCCCTTCTTTGTCCGGCGGGGGACCGATCTTTACTGCGAGCTGCCGATCCGGATGACCCAGGCGGCCCTGGGGGCGGAGGTGCCGGTGCCGACCCTGACGGAGGGAATGGTCCGGATGAAGGTGCCGGCCGGCTCCCAGCCGGGGCAGACCTTCCGTCTGCGGGGCAAGGGGCTGCCGCCATTGGCCGGCGGCCATCGCGGCGACCAGTTCGTCCAGATCGCGGTGGAGATCCCAAGCCGCTTGAACTCCAAACAGCGCGGGCTGTTACAGGAGTTGGAGGAACAGGCCTCCGAGGGGATTTTTCCGAAAGCGGCCGCCTTCTGGGAGAAGATCAAACAAGGTTTTCAATCATCTGGACAATAGCTCCGGACTTGGGTAACATGCTTGAATCATGCCCACTTACGAATATGAGTGCCGTGGTTGCGGCCACCGGTTCGAGCGGGTCCAATCAATCCATGCCGCTCCCCGAGCCCGTTGCCCCCGTTGCTCCAAGGCCGCCAAGCGGCTGATCTCTTCCGGAGCCGGCCTGTTGTTCAAGGGGAGCGGTTTCTACATCACCGATTACCGCTCCTCCAGCTACCAGGCCAAAGCCAAGGCGGAGTCCGGTAAGAAGACCCCCTCCAAGGGGGATTCCGGATCAAAGGCCGGCTCCAAGAAGGCCGCCTGATCCCGATGCTGAAGATCGCTCCATTCCAAGGCGTTCGCTACAATCCCCGGAAGGTGGGGGGGCTGGCCCGGGTCGTGACCCAGCCGTATGACATCATCTCCCCGGAGGGACAGGCGGCCTATTACCGCAAGAGTCCCTGGAACTATGTTCGGTTGATTTTCGGCCGGGTCCAGTCCTCCGACAGCCGTTCCCGAAACCGGTACACCCGGGCCCGGAAGCATCTGACCGACTGGCTCCGTTCCGGCGTCCTGGTTCAGGATGGGAAGCCGGCGCTGTATCCCTATCTGCAGGAATTTACCCTGGACGGCAAGCGGGGGGCCCGCTGGGGATTGATCACCCTGGTCTCGCTGGACTCCACCGGGATTCATCCGCATGAGCATACCCGGCCCGGCCCCAAGCAGGACCGGGTCCGGATCCTGCAGACGGTTCAGGCGGTCTTAAGCCCGATCTTCGGTTTGGTGCCGGACAGCGACCGGAGGTTCCGCCAGGCGATTCAGAGCAAGGTTCGGGGGCTCCGGCCGGCGGCCCGGGTCCGGCTGGACGGCGTGGAGAACACCCTGTGGCGGATCGAGGATCCGGCCTGGATCGCCCGGATGCAGCGTTTGCTGGCCCCCAAGCCGGTGGTGATCGCCGACGGCCATCACCGGTTCGAGGCGGCCAAGATTTACCGGGGGCTCAAGGGGCGGCGGCAGGGGGCGGCGTGGAATTTTACGATGTTCGACCTGACCTCCGCGGCCGGGGACGACCCGGGGCTGCTGCCGACCCATCGGATGCTGACCGGCTTCCCGGAGGCGGGGTTGCCCGGCGCCCTCAAGCGGTGGCGGGTGACGCCGGCCGGGCGGGGACTCCAAAATGTCGAGAAACTCAGCCGGACCGTGGAGCGGCTCAAGGACCGCCGACGGCTGGGCGTGGGGCTGGCCCTCTCCAACGGGCATGGGGGGTTCCTGATCGAACCGAAGGGGCGGGGGCGGTACCACCTGGATGTGGAGTGGCTGCATGAGGAACTGCTGCCGGCGCTGTACGGCTCGGACCGGAGCGGCAAGAAACGGGCGACCGCCGCGGTGGAGGCCTCTCTTGCCTTTACGCAGGACTTAAAGCGCGGCTGGCGGCATCTGCGGGACGGTTCCGGCCGGGCCTTGTTCGTGATGCAGCCCCCTCGCACCCGGGAGGTGTTCGACTGGGCCCGCCGGGGCCGGCGGATGCCGGGCAAGACGACCTACTTTACCCCCAAACCGATCGCGGGCCTGGTGGCCTACCTGCACGCATGACCCCGCTCTTTGGAAAACCCAAATACACGGTGGTCAAGGTCAAGAGGCGGGAGATCCCCGAAGGGCTTTGGACCAAGTGCGACGCCTGCGGGGAGATCATCTACAACAAGACCCTGGAGGAAAACTTCAAGGTCTGCCCCAAGTGCGACCACCACTTTACGATGACCGCCCAGGAGCGGGTGCAGCAGCTGATCGACAGCGGCACCTTCCGGGAGTTCGATGCCGGTCTCCGTTCGATGGATCCGCTCGGCTTCAAGGGGCCCAAGACCTATGTCGAGAAGCTGGGGCTGGACCAGGTGGCGACCGGCCTGCCGGAGGCGATCGTGACCGGGGAAGGGAAGATGGCCGGCCGCCGGCTGATCTTCGGCGTCACCGATTCCCGCTTCATCATGGGTTCGATGGGGTCGGTCGTCGGGGAGAAACTGACCCGGGCGATCGAGCGCTCCCTGAAGAACCGCCTGCCGCTGATCATCGTCTCCGGATCGGGCGGGGGGGCCCGGATGTATGAGGGGCTGATCTCCCTGATGCAGATGTCGAAGACCTCCTGCGCTCTGGCGCCTCTGCATGAAGCGGGGATTCCGTTCATTTCGGTCCTGACCGATCCGACGATGGCGGGGGTCATGGCCAGCTACGCCTCGCTCGGGGATCTGGTGGTCGCCGAGCCCAAGGCGCTGCTGGGCTTCACCGGGCCTCGGGTCATCGAGCAGACAATCCGGCAGCGGCTGCCGGAAGGCTTCCAGCGGTCGGAGTTCCTGTTGGAGCATGGGTTGGTGGATCTCGTGATCCACCGGAAGGATCTGAAGTCGAAGCTGGCGCTTCTGATGGACTACATGAGTCCGGAAGGATAGGAACGATGGCGCAGGTTGCTTTGAAGCGGGTCTGCAAGGAGTACGCGGCCGGGGTCCGGGCGGTCAACCAGGTGGACCTGGAGGTGGAATCCCGGGAGTTCGTGGTCATGGTCGGCCCATCGGGCTGCGGCAAGTCCACGATGCTGCGGATGATCGCGGGGCTCGAGGAGATCACCTCGGGTGAGATCTGGATCGGCGACCGGGTGGTCAACCAGGTGCCGGCCAAGGACCGGGACATCGCAATGGTGTTCCAGACCTACGCCCTTTATCCCCACATGAATGTCTTCGAGAACATGGCGTTCGGTCTCTCGCTGCGCGGGTACCCCAAGTCGGAGATCGTCAGCCGGGTCAAGGACGCGGCCGATATCCTGGGGATCGCCCACCTGCTGGAGCGCAAGCCGAAGGAGCTCTCCGGGGGGGAGCGGCAGCGGGTGGCGCTGGGCCGCGCGATCGTCCGCAAGCCGCTGGTCTTCCTGTTCGACGAGCCCCTCTCCAACCTGGACGCCAAGCTGCGGACCCAGATGCGGACCGAGCTCAACAAGCTGCACCTGCGGCTGCAGTCCACGATGATCTATGTGACCCACGATCAGATGGAGGCGATGACGCTGGGCAACCGGATCGCCGTCATGAATCAGGGGGTGATCCAGCAGTGCGCCGACCCCGGGACCCTGTACGCGAACCCGGTCAACAAATTCGTGGCCAGTTTCATCGGCTCCCCTCCGATGAATTTCGTCAACGGCCGGATCATTCAGCGGGGCGGCAAGACCTTTTTCGATGACGGGACCTCCCGAGTGAAGGTGGACGATGAAATGTCCGGAAAACTGGACGGCTACGACGGTAAGCCGATCATCTTCGGCGTGCGGCCCGAGGACATCTACGACAAGCTATTCGTCCAGTACGCGCCGCCTGAGAACACGGTGACCGCGACCGTCGAGGTCGTGGAGCCGATCGGTTCGGAGGTTTATCTGCATGTGCTGTTCGGTTCCCAGACGGTGACGGCCCGGGTGGCCGGCCATGAGCGGCCGCGGGTTGGGCAGGACATCGACCTGGTGATCGACATGTCCAAAGTGCATTTCTTTGATCCGGAGACCGAAGCCGCCATCGTCTAGTCCGGAATTGCCCGCTTCCGCCGGATCGATCCTCTCGGCGGGGTGGTGGATGTGCCTGCTGTCCCTGACCGGTCTTTTCCTCCTTTGCTCCCCCCTGATGTCGGCCGGGCCCGAACCGATGCCTGGACTTCTCTCCGGGCTGGCCCTCCTGTTCGTTCCTCTCATCGTCGCGACCTTCTGCTGGTGGACGACGCCGTGGGGTTGGGCCGCGGTGTTTTGGGGTTCGGGGCTGGCTGCTTGGGCGGGGCTGGCCGCTTCCCAGCCGCTCCTGTTCGCGCTGCCGCCGCTGTATGCGGCCGCCGGGGGATTGACCGGTTGGGGGATCGGGCGGTGGGACCAGACCGTTCGGACCGTCCGCATCGAGGCGGACCGGCTGGAGGAGCAGATCAACACGCTGCAGGACGGCCTGGCGCACCTGCAGCGGGGGGCCGGTTCCCTGCAGCTGCGGGGGGCCCGCTACCGAAAGCTGGTTGAGATCGCCAACGCGTTCAACTCGACCCTCGCGCAGGATCAGTTGAGCCGGAAGATCGTCGAGGCAGCCGGGCAGATCGTGGAGGAGGGGGACATCGTCCTGCTGTACGGCGTGGTGCGCAAGACCCTGTCGCTGGAGCTGCAGGCGGTTTGGCGCCGCCTCGGGCACGCGGTGATCCGGGCCAAGCAGGGGGATGAATTCGATCAGTGGGTGATGCGTCAGGCCCAGCCGCTTCTGGTCGAAGAGACCGACCGGGATTTTCGTTTTCCGAAGGAGCTGCGGGAGGGGCTCGGCCGGCCGGTCGGTTCGGTGCTCGCGGTGCCGCTGGCGACCGCGCACCGGTTGATCGGGGTTCTTCGGGTGGAGTCGGTCCGTCCCCGGGGATTGGGGCCGGACGCGCTGCGGTTGGCCCGGATCGTCGGGGACCTGGCCTCGCTGGCCCTGGAAAACAGCCGGCTCTACCGCCGGATGGAGGACCTGGCGATCACCGACGACCTGACCGGACTGACGGTTCGGGTCTATTTCGAGAAGCGGCTGGCGGAGGAGCTGGCCCGGGCCGCCGCTTCCGAGGCGCCGATCTCCCTGCTGCTGATCGACATCGACCACTTTAAGTCCTACAACGACCGGTTCGGCCACTCGGCCGGCGACCTGCTGCTCAAGCACATCGCCCGGCTGTTGACCGACTCCCGGAAGCCCGGGGAGGTGGCCGGCCGGTTCGGGGGGGAGGAACTGGCTTTCCTGCTGCCGGGGGTCGGTCGGAAGGAGGCGCTCCGCCGGGCGGAGGCGATCCGCAAGGCTACCGAGCAGTCGGTGTTCCAGTTGCGCCGCGAGGTCTCCCGGGTGACCGTTTCGATTGGGGTGGCGACGACGCCGGACGATGGCGGGGAGGCGATCACCCTGCTCAAGGCGGCCGACCGGCTGCTGTATCAGGCCAAGAGCGCGGGAAGGAACCGGGTATGCGCCTCCTCGTAGGGGGATTCCTCTTTCTTTTCTGGGGCGCCGCCCTTGTGCTGGCCTTCGCGGCGCCCGAACCCAAAACCGCCTGGCTGGCCTTCAGCGCGCTGGGCGGGCTGGCGCTGGTTTGGGTGACCGGCCCGGTTCCGGCGGCCGCCTGCCTGGCGGGGAGCTTGATCGGAGCGGCGGTTCTGGTCGGTATCGACCGGATTCCCTTGATGGGAGGACTCGGGATCGGGACCGCCTTCCCGGCGGCGGGCCTGCTGGTCTGGGTCCGCTGGAATGATTTCCGCCTTCATTTGAACGACGCGCAGCGCCGGGTCAGCCATTTCAGGAACATGCGGGGCACCCTGCGGACCCGGGAACAGGAGCTGCGCTCCTCGATCCTGGTCGAGGAGGAATCAATCCAGGAGATCGGCCGGCTCTTCGGGATCTCCAAACGGTTCCTCGCCACCCTGAATCTGGACGAATCGATGGAGATCGCCGAGGAGGTGCTGGCCAAGGAATTCCCCCGGCTGGATGCCTTGGAGCGGCACCGGCAGATCCAGAGGTTCCGGGAAGCCGTGGAGTCGGACCAGTTGTCGGTCAAGGCGCTGGCCGATCCGATGCCGGCGGGGATCGGAGAGGCCCACGGCCGGGACCGCTGGTGGATTGTCTGCGGTCAGCTGGCGTTGGGGCTGCAGCGGGTCAGCCGCTACCGCCAGGTGCAGGAGTCGGCAACGCAGGACGGCCTGACGGGACTGATGACGCGGCGCTATTTCCGGCAGCGGCTGGCGGAAGAGGTCGGCCGGGCCCTGCGGCGCAAGACGCAGCTGGCTTTTTTGATGATCGACCTGGACCACTTCAAGCAGGTCAACGACACCTTCGGGCATCTGGTCGGGGATGTGGTGCTCCGGGACGCGGCCCGGATGATCCAGGAGTCGGTGCGGGAGATCGACCTGGTGGCCCGGTACGGCGGCGAGGAGTTCGCGGTGGCGCTGCCGGAGATCGACCACGCCTTCGCGGTCCGAGTCGCGAACCGGATCCGGGAAACCATCGAAAAGAACCCGATTCGAGCGTATGATGAAAAGGTTGTCGTGACCGTTTCGGTCGGCGTCGCCCTTTGTCCCGGCTCCGCCGAGACCCGGGACGATCTGATCGAAGCGGCCGACCAGGCGATGTACCAAGCCAAGTCGCGGGGCCGCAACCAGACGGTATCTGCCTAAGCCATCAAGATGAACTTCAATCGTTTGACCTCGACCCGCCGCGTGATCGGCGTCGATATCGGAGGCACCCAGATCAAGCTGGGGGTCGTCCAGGGGTCCCGTATCCTGATCCGTCAGGTCCTCCCGACCCGGCCGGTGGCCGCTTCGCCCGATCGCCTGCAGAAACACCTGGCGGCGGCCGTTTTGAAATTGGCCCGGGACGCCCGCCTGCATCGGCCGGCGGTCGGCGTCGGGATTCCGGGCCTGGTTCGTTCCCCCGAGGGGATCGTGACCGGCTGCGCGAATCTCAAGGGATGGAACCGGATCCCCCTGAAGAAGAACCTGGAGCGCCTCCTCCGCAGCCGGGTGGAGGTGGACAACGATGTGCACGCGATGACCCTCGCCGAGTGGATTTATGGGGCGGGGCAGGGGGCCGATTCCCTGATCGGTTTGACGCTGGGCACCGGGGTCGGCGGCGGGATCGTGCTGGGGGGGCAGCTTTACCGGGGCCGCCGGGGCTCGGTCGCGGAGATCGGGCATCTGCCGATTGTCTGGGACGGTCCGGCCTGTCCCTGCGGCGGGCGGGGGTGTCTGGAGCGGTTTGTCGGCAATCAGGAGATCCTGCGGGCGGTCCGATCGGATCTGAGGCGGGGGGTTCGAACGAAGCTTCGGGCATTGACCGAAGGGCGCCCCAGCCGGTTGACGCCGGAGATGATCGATGCCGCCTGCCGGCTGGGGGATCCTTACGCCCGGCAGGTTTGGGCCGGCGCCGGGGAGCGGGTCGGATGGGCGCTGGCCGGCGTGGTGAATCTGCTGGATCCGGAACGGATCGTGGTCGGCGGCGGGATCGCCAAGGCCGGCCGCTGGATTCTGGAGCCGATGCGCCGGACCGTTCGGCAGCGGGCGATTCGGAGCCTGCGGGATGTCAAAATTCTTCCGGCGAAGCTTGGAGAGTCGGCCGGCTTGATTGGGGCCGGTTTGCTGGCTCGGGGCGTCGGCGCGTGAGACGATTGCTCCGGGGGTTCTTCCTCCTGTCTATTTTTTTGGCGGCGGGTCTCCTTCAGCCGGCGGTTTTCGCGGAGGAGGTTTCATCGCAAGAGGTTCGGCCGGAGGAGGCGCCCGAGGCCGAGGCGCCCGACCCCGAAGCAGTGATTGTTCCCAAGGCCTCCGGGAATGAGCCGGTTTCGGTGACCGGCGACCTGGTCGAGTATTTTGATACCGAAGGGAAGGTGGTCGCCTCCGGCCATGTGACCGGCACCTACCAGACGATGAAGCTGACCTGCGACCGGGCGGTCATCTACCTGCAGTCCAAGGACGCCTACCTCACCGGCCGGGTCCGCCTGGTCCAGCCGGACGGCCTGATGAAGGGGGATGAGATCCTCTACAACTTCAAGACCGGCAAGGGGACGGTGGTCCGGGCGGAGGGGGAGGCCGGCCCCTGGCGGAGCGTTTCCGATGAGGGGACAATGACCGCTCCGACCTCGTTTCTGCACGAGCGGGGCTATGTCACGACCTGCGATTTTGAGGAGCCCCACACCCGTTTCGAAGGGCGGCGGGCGCAGGTTTTCCTCGACGACCGGGTCGTGATGAAGCGG
>Ga0210019_1000592_pt1 | contig 45135 bp, 33 predicted proteins | sample CryGeyCG2114_020_2_FD_183969 | JGI IMG/M metagenome (GOLD analysis project Ga0210019, IMG submission 183969) | Groundwater microbial communities from aquifer - Crystal Geyser CG11_big_fil_rev_8/21/14_0.20 (SPAdes) (version 2) | ecosystem: Environmental > Aquatic > Deep subsurface > Groundwater ...
ACTTAAATCGGGCTGCAAGGCAGAAGAATCGAAATCAAGAACAGCTGAGCGCTTGACCAGACTTCTTTCGGTGTTCTGCATCCTCGGTTGGAGAATATTCTGGATGACCATGATGAACAGGGCGGCACCGGGCGTTTCCGCCTCTTTGGTTTTTACGAAGCTTGAGATTTGCCTACTGGATCAGCTTATACCAAGCAAAGAAAAAACCCGACATAAGAACATTTCAAAATATCTAACGAAACTCGCCATGCTTGGCGGCTATCTTGCTCGCTCGAACGATCCACCACCAGGCAATATGGTTATATGGAGAGGCGCTTCACGTTTGACAGATATTGAATTGGGGTTCTCTCTGGCCAATACTTGTGGGTAATTGAAAGCTAGCGAACCGCATTTGGTTGGCGGCTTGTTGTTGAAGATCGTGGAGGCGGGATATCCTGCGGCAATAAATAGTGTGGAAGCCTCAACCTTCCGAGTCCTATCTCGGAAAACCGGTTTAATAGCGTAACATATTGCCTTGTATTTAGCCAACACAGTGTCCCCGTATAAAAGCCAAGTTATAAATATGTTATTATTAGTTAGCATTTTTTTATAACCCATGCTAACGATCCTAAATATGGATCCAAGAATAAACCCATACGCCCCAGGCGCAGGTACCATTCCACCCGAATTAGCAGGTCGTGACGATATCATTGAAAAGGCTTCAATAGCGCTGGACCGATGCCGTAACTGTCTTGCATCGCGCGGCCTATGCTTGGTTGGACTGCGCGGGGTTGGAAAGACGGTTTTGCTGACACGCATTTCACAAGAAGCAGAAGCCAAAGGTTTTGCCGTTGTTTCCATCGAAACCCCTGAAAAACGATCCTTGCCTGCTCTGCTCATCCCCGCCCTGCGAACAGCCCTCATAAAACTGGATGTAATGGTAGCGACTAAAGAGCTCGGCAAGCGCACCATGCGAGTATTGGGTGGTTTTGTTGGCGCAATGAAGGTCAAATATAGCGACATCGAATTCGGTTTAGATTTAGGTAGTGAAGATGGGGTCGCGGACTCAGGCGATCTGGAACACGATTTGATAGCATTGTTTACCGAGATCGGAAAAGTGGCAAAGGCAAAAAAAACGGCACTGGCCCTTTGCATCGACGAAATTCAATACATTGAAGAAGAGCAATTTGCGGCGCTCATCATGGCGCTACATAAATGCGCGCAAAATCAATTACCGGTTATTTTAGTTGGCGCCGGCTTACCCCAACTTGTCGGACAGGCGGGGCGTGCTAAATCCTACGCTGAAAGACTTTTTGAATATCCTAACGTTGGGCCATTAAAAGATACGGCTGCAATGGCCGCGCTCGAAGTTCCTGCCGCCAAACACAACGTCCGGTTTCAAAGAAATGCACTGGACGAGATCATTTCCCAGACAAAAGGCTATCCGTATTTTTTACAGGAGTGGGGCAAGCACAGCTGGCAATGCGCAAAACAATCCCCAATTACACTGGAAGACGTAAACCAGGCAACGATCTTGGCAATTTCCGAACTTGATGTAAGTTTCTTTCGCGTGAGGTTTGACCGCCTGACACCTACCGAAAAAAAATATCTGCGAGCTATGGCGGAGCTTAAAGATAGTTCTCGCAGGTCGGGTGACATCGCCACCATTTTGAAAAAAGATGTACATACTGTTGCGCCAACCAGAGCGCAACTTATAAACAAAGGAATGATCTACAGTCCAGCACACGGTGACAACAGTTTCACCGTTCCCTTTTTTGACGGCTATATGAAACGAGTAATGCCGAATTTAGAATGAAATCTTTGAATGCAAACATGGAACCGTAATGAAGATATCGTGCTTTTTCAGACTCACACAGCATAGTTAAAAACCTAAACATAAAGGCCGATGTTGTTATCTGTACAGGTGATTTTTGTAATAGGGGTTCTATTGCTGATGTAGTTGCATTCAATGCTTGGTTTTCTCGCCTTCCATGCAAACACAAAATAGTTGTGGCGGGCAATCACGACATGTGTTTTGAAAGAGAGGCCTCACCTGCAAAATCGCTACCGGATAAAAATATTGTGTATCTGCAAGATGAAGAAGTTGAGTTGGATGATGTTAAGTAAGCACCCAGCGAACCGCATCTGGTGGTAGGCTGGGGTGATGTGGTAAGGAGCTTCCTGGAAGATAAAAAAGGGGTCTCCGATGAACGAGGTGAAGAGCAAGGTTGTGCGGACAGAAGTAGATTGGTTGGCGCTGGTCGAGGCGTGCGCGAAGTCAGGCGAATCGGCGGCGGTTTTTTGCAGGGGGGGAGGGGTGTCGTATCCCCTTTTTCTTTATCATCGCGGTAAAATACTTAAAAAGAGAGGCGAAATAGCACCAAGCCGTGGGCTTGGGATCTTAGCGACAGCCGGGAGACGTCGTGCGTTCATGATCTCCTCACTCTTTAATCTTGCCCTAGTATGAATTCTGATACGCATTTCTACCGACCGCTCATGGGCCCTGTGCGACAAATAATACCTGTTATGGATCGGCGGACCATTACGCCTAAGTTCACTAGAAATAGTCGACTTGTCTCGCCCGACCTCCCTGCCAATATCTCCGATAGACTTGCCTGCTGCCTTCAATGCCCCTATCAAATCCCGCTCTCCAACCGTTAACTGCTTGTATCCCTTGCTCATGAACGCTGGGGTTAGCACATCTACCCTCACTTTCCCAAGCGTTGCACTTACTTATTGAACTGGGGAAATAGAAAAACATCTTGAAGCGATCAAATTAAAGTTGCACAGCGGCAAATGTAGGATTTTCAAGACTGAAGCTGGTGTTCCGTTTCTTGGTTTGACAGTCTTTCCGAACAGGCGGCGTTTGAAAAGAGCAGACGTCATTAAGTTCAAAAAAAGCTAGGGAAGTTTCAAATGTTGTATAAGCGAAATATGCTTGATTGGCCGCACATTATACAATCAATCAGGGCTTGGATAGGCCATGCGATTCATGCTGATACAGCGCGCTTAAGAAAAATGATAATAGAGGAGGTCGTTTTTTGAAAATTTAAAAATGGGGGCCGATCGAAATGGTAATGCGGCGGTTCTTGGAACAACAACAACTCCGACAACTTGCGCGCCGCTAATCGCAACAACAACCACCCCGATAACGAGAACAACAATATCGGTTTCCGTTGTGTTGCCTCGCCCGAGCACTCCCTATGTGGAGTAAAAGTTTCAAACCGGAATTTTTGGTTTCAAGGAATCAAAGAGCGTGTTTGGAGGGAGTCCAGATCGGCAACCATGGTCATCCTTTTTTATAGGAAGACCGAAGAGAGCAGTGCTCCACCCATCTTTCGTAATTTGCCTATGGCGAACGAGCAAGATGGATGGATTTTTTTGTGTATAATTATCTCGATTTTATGCGTAGCTTTGTGTATAAGGCCGCAGGATTATGAAAAATCAGATTGTCATATATCAGTCCAGATCAGGCGCTCTTGAGTTGAGGGCTGACGCCGTTCATGATACATTTTGGTTAACCCAGCAACATGTGGCCGAGATTTTTGATGTCCAAAAGGCCGCCATATCCAAACATGTAAAAAACATCTTCGATTCGGGAGAGTTGGAACAAAAAACAACCGTTTCCAAAATGGAAACAGTTCAAGCTGAAGGTGGACGGTGCGTAAGAAGGAATATTGAATATTACAATTTAGACCTTGTTCTATCCATCGGTTATCGTGTCAATTCCATACAAGCTACCCGTTTCCGCCAGTGGGCCACCAAGACCCTCAAAAGTCATATTCTGAATGGTTATACGCTTAATCGCCATCGGATACAAAAAAACTATGCTAAATTTTTGGAAGCTGCGGAGAATATTAAACAACTTTTACCTGCCGGGACGAATATTGATGTGGAAAACGTGCTTGAGCTCGTTAGCATGTTTGCAGACACATGGCTTTCACTGAACGCCTACGACAAAGACACACTCACGGTAACAGGTGTTACAAAAAAACATGTGGCGCTTACGGCCGAAAAACTTTCAGCAAGTCTTTTGGAATTGAAGGTTGCGCTTGTAAAGAAGGGTGAAGCAACCGATCTGTTCGGGCGGGAGCGAAACACTGGAAGTATTGCCGGTATTGTTGGAAATGTAATGCAATCGTTTGATGATAAAGAGCTATATGAAACCGTTGAAGAGAAAGCGGCTCATCTTTATTTTATAGTCAAGAGTCATCCATTCACCGACGGCAATAAACGTAGCGGTGCATACGCGTTTGTGTGGTTTTTACGTCAAGCAAGGATATTAGATGTTTCCCGAATGACGCCATCTGCCCTGACTGCGCTTACAATTCTTGTGGCTGAAAGCAGCCCGAAAGATAAAGAAAGGGTGATAAAATTGGTTTTGATGCTGATTGCCAAGGGCAGAAAAAAGACAAAATAATATGGAAGAAAATCTGAAAAAGAAAAAGGGTAAGATAAAAGAATATATCGAAGCGCTCGTGACGGCGGTCCTTATTGCGTTCGTCATAAGGTCTTTCATCATCGAGCCGTTCAAGATACCGTCAAGCTCGATGGTGCCCACCTTAATGATAGGCGATCACATATTTGTGAACAAGTTCATATATGGCCTTCGGCCTCCGTTCACAAAGAAACACTTCTTTCAGTTCAGGACCCCGGAGCGGGGCGAGGTGATAGTCTTCATCTATCCCGAGGATGAATCCAAGGATTTCATCAAGCGCGTGATAGGGCTCCCAGGCGACAAGGTAAAGGTGGAGGGGACGGATGTTTATGTTAATGGCGATAAATTGAAACATGAGCCGATAATAGTGGGTCAGTCGCCTGCCGATAAACGTGCGTTGCTGGTCAAAAATGATGCGTGGCCAAGGAATCTCCCCTTCGTGCCTCGCTGGGAGAATTTTAATTTTTATAAGGAGACAGAGGACGATGTTAAGCATCTTATTCAATACGAAAAAGATGTCTATTTCAGGCCCTTGGGCCATTTCATGTCGGCCAACGGCGGTGAGATAACCGTTCCGGAAGGTAAGCTATTCTGTATGGGCGACAATCGTGACAATTCAAGCGATGGCCGCGAATGGGGCTTTGTGCCGATGGAAAATATCAAAGGCAAGGCAATGTTTGTCTGGCTTTCGCTCGATAGCGATAACGGCTGGTTGAGGTGGAAAAGGTTCGGCAGCTGGATAAATTAAGTGCAACCGCAAAATTACTTGTCTAAAGTCTAATTAGGGTTTATTATTGCCTTGTATGAAGTCCAAGATAATAGAGAAATTGAGAAAAGAGAGCAGAAGGGCTTTTTTAAAGCTTAAACCGGCGGCAAGGGTTTTGAGAATGGAATCTCTTTTTTATGAGATGATCGCCGTAAGAGCAAAGGAAGAAGGGAGATCGCAAGGTGAAATCTATTGTAGATACCTTGAGCGTAATAAAAAACGCAGCCGCGGAGTTTGAAAAAAAAGCAAAGAAAGACACTTTCATTGCCTTGATCGGCGGCCATGCCGTTATCTATTACGGCGTCGAGAGGACCACTTTAGATATTGACGCTTGTTTTTACTCTTTGGAAGAAATGCCCGGAAGGTCCTTTTACTTGTTCCTGAAGGAACATTTGTCCAAAAGATTCAAGCTTAGATTTATAGAAGCGAGCAAAGACCCGTCGGACCCCCTGAAGCATGACATTATCATTATCAATGACAGCAATAACGAATATCCCCGCATAGATATTCTTGTGGCCCGCTATAAATGGGAGCTCGAAGGGCTCAAAATAGCTGAAACATCAAAGGCTCTCTCGTTTCATGTTATACCCGTTCCTTACCTTATAATGATGAAACTTCAGGCAAGCGGAAGAAAAGACGACCTCGACGTGATCGAACTTTTAAAGATAATGTCTAGGGGCGATATTGAAGTTTGCAAGAAGCTTGCAAAGACGATCGGCAAAGATAGGAGATTTTTCGCGCTTTTTAAAGAGTCTGGCAAATAAGGACGAGCGGCTGGCTCCACTGAAAACGTTTCGGCAACTGGATAAATTAACCCCCCTAAAAACCATTTGACAAATAAGGGATATTTGCATATAGACTCCCGAGACTTATGACAGAAAAGGGGATCGAAATTGAAATTGGACGCCCTCCGAAGAATCCGGAGGGCGTTTTTTTACATCCGGCCGAAAAATTCGATGAGGCAGATCTTATGGTCACAAAACATATAATGAGCGAGGCGCAGATGGATGCCGCCATGATGAAAATGGCGCGTCAGATTGTGCGCAGGAACAAGAACATGGACGATATCGTCCTTATCGGTATCCGTTCGAGGGGTGTGCCACTTTCAGAGTGGCTGGGCAGAAAGGTGAGCGAAGTCTTGAAACGCCCGGTCGATGTCGGGAGCCTCGATATCAACCTCTATCGCGACGATCTTTCTGAGGTCGATGAACAGCCGGTAGTTCGCAAGACCGAGCTCCCGTTCTCCATCTCCGGCAAGGGGATCGTGCTGGTGGACGACGTACTCTACACAGGCAGGACTATCCGAGCGGCCATGGATGCGTTGGTCGATTTCGGGCGCCCAAAGTTCGTGCAGCTGGCGGTTATGGTCGACAGAGGCTGGAGAGAACTTCCGATACAGGCCGATTACGTCGCAAAGAAATTAAAGACCTCGGCAACCGAGAACGTAAAGGTTCTCGTTGCGGAGATGGACGGAGAGAATCAGATATTAATAAAGGATAAAAAGTAGATGGATGTCATTGCGAGCAAAGCGAAGCAATCCCCCGCGCATAGAGCGGGAGATTGCCACGCCCCTTCGGGGCTCGCAATGACAATATAAATGACGCTATCCGTAAAAAACATTTTATCAGTGCGCGACCTAACGGTCAAGGATGTTGACCTTATCCTGCAGACGGCCCGTTCGCTCAAAGAGATATCATATCGTCCCATCAAAAAAGTGCCGACGCTGCGCGGAAAACAGGTCCTCCTCTGCTTCTTTGAGGATTCCACCCGCACCCGTCTTTCGTTCGATATAGCCTGTAAAAGACTTTCGGCCGATACCGCGGTTATCTCCAAGAGCGGCAGCTCCATATCAAAGGGCGAGACGATACTCGATACCATCAGGAACCTTGCCGCAATGCAGGCGGATGTTATCGTGATACGTCACAAAGAGTCTGGAGTCCCTTGGGCCGTGGCCGAAGTGTTCCCGAACATCTCGGTTATCAACGCAGGCGACGGCATGCACGAGCATCCTTCACAGGCGCTTCTAGACCTGATGACCATACAGGACACCAAGGGCGGAATAGACGGACTCAACGTGACCATAGCGGGCGACATATTTCACTCCCGCGTTGCCCGTTCGAACATGATCCTGCTGAGGAAGATGGGAGCAAAGGTACATATTGCCGCGCCAAAGACGTTCCTTCCGGCCGATATCGAGCAATATAAGGTCACCGTCCACGATAATCTGACCGATGCGGTCAAGGTCTCGGATGTGGTGATGATGCTGAGGATACAGATGGAAAGGATGGACAGCTTCTTCTTTCCCTCGGCGCGCGAATATTCAAAATACTTCGGTCTTAATAAAGAGGTCATGAAGCACGCAAAGCCTGATGTAGTGGTCATGCATCCGGGTCCCGTGAACCGCGGCCTTGAGATGGACCCCGAAGTTGCCGATGGGCCGCATTCGGTGATCCTAGACCAGGTGGAGAACGGTGTTGCCGTCCGTATGGCGCTGGTTTATTTGTTGTGTGCGGGTCACGTTAGTGAGTAGGTCATTGCGAGCGCAAGCGAAGCAATCCCCCGAGAACGATTCGGGAGATTGCCACGCCCCTTCGGGGCTCGCAATGACATAAAAAAATATGAATGACTTGGTAATCATAAACGGCAGGATAGTCGACCCGATAAACGGCACCGAAGGCGAGCATGCCATTATCATCCGCGACGGCAAAATAGCATCGATAGAAAAGGCGAAGAAGGTCCAGACGAGCGCCAAGGTTATCGATGCAAAGGGAATGGTCGTAGTACCCGGTTTTGTAGATATTCACGTTCACTTAAGGGAACCAGGTTTTGAGTATAAAGAAGATATCGAAAGCGGAAGCTCCGCGGCTGTTGCGGGCGGTTTCACTACCATCTGCCCGATGCCCAACACCGATCCTGTCAACGATAACGCGAGCGTTACAGAATATATAATGAAAAGGGCCGGGTTGGTAGGACTTGCCAATGTCCTGCCGGTCGGGGCGATCTCTAAAGGGCTCAAAGGCGAAGCGCTGGCAGATATCGGTGATCTGGCCGCAGCCGGGGCGGTTGCGATCTCGGATGACGGCAGGCCGGTAATGAACTCGCTTCTCATGCGCAGGGCGGCCGAATATGCCGGAAGCTTTAATCTTCCAATAATGGATCACTGCGAAGATTCATGCTTAAGCAAGAACGGATACATGCACGAAGGTTCGGTCTCGACCGAACTTGGACTCAATGCGCAGCCTTCCGCCGCCGAAGAGGTGCAGGTGGCGCGCGACATAGCCCTGGCAAAACTAACGGCCGCGCATTTTCACATTACTCACGTAAGTTCCGCCGGCTCAATTGAAATGATAAGGGCCGCCAAAAGAAAAAAGATAAGGGTGACATGCGATGTAACGCCGCATCATCTGACCTTGACCCATGAAGCGGTCAAGGGCTACAACACGAACACAAAGGTCAATCCTCCTCTTCGCACGGGTATAGATCAAAAAGAACTGATCAAGGCCCTAGCAGACGGAACGATAGACTGCATCGCCACCGATCATGCCCCTCACGGAATTATCGATAAAGAGCTCGGCTACGGTACCGCAGCATTCGGCATGGTTGGGCTTGAAACGGCGTTCTCTGTACTTATGAGGCTTGTGCATGATAAGAAGATCGGCATCAAGCGCCTTGTTGAACTGCTCACAACGGGCCTCAACGTGCTTAAAGGGGACGGCTACTCGCAAGGAATTAAAAAGGGGGCCACGGCCGATATTGTAATATTCGATCCCGAAGCAAAGGTCACGATAGATTCAGGCGCATTCTATTCGAAGGGCAGGAACACTCCCTTCGATGGATGGAAACTAAAAGGAAAGGTCCGCTACACAATAGTTGGGGGAAGGCTAGTATTTGATGACCAAAAAGGCATATTTAGTCCTGTCGGACGGTAAGATATTCCAAGGCCGCTCCTTCGGTTTTGAAGGAGAGACTCAAGGCGAAGTCGTTTTTAATACATCCATCACCGGTTATCAGGAGATCCTGACCGATCCTTCTTATCACGGCCAGATCGTTACGATGACCTATCCTCACATCGGCAACTACGGTTGTAATCCTGAAGATATGGAGTCGGACAAAGTACAGACGGCCGGGTTCGTTGTGAGGTCTTACTGCGACCTTCCCAGTAGCTGGCGCGCTCGCGAGACGCTTGCCCAGTTCCTGAAACGCCATAAGATCGTTGCCGGTACCGGCTTCGATACAAGGACGATAGTGCAATATGTCCGCGATAATGGTGCTAAGCCGGCGTTACTTATCACAGCCGATGAGCTTCCGGGGGATGCTGTTTTACGTGCTGCTGCATTGCCCTCCATGTCCGGCCAGGACCTTGCGAGTAAAGTGACATGTTCCGAATCGTATGTTCCTGTCTCATGCTTCATGCATCATGCTTCGGCGGAGAGAAGTACGAAGCAGGACGCAAGAAGCATGAGACAGAATAAACCAGTCAGAGTGGTATTGTACGATTTCGGCGTTAAATTGAATATTGTTCGGATGCTCCAGGCGAGGGGATGTGATGTTGCGGTTGTCCCCGCTCAAACAACTGCCAAAGATGTTCTTTCCATGAAACCGGACGGTGTGTTGCTTTCGAACGGCCCGGGAGACCCGGCTGCGGTCACCTATGCGATCGAAAATATAAAACAGCTTTTGGGGAGGCTTCCGATATTCGGTATATGCCTCGGGCATCAGATTCTGGCTCTGGCGCTTGGATGCAAAACTTATAAGCTTAAGTTCGGTCACAGGGGCGGAAACCAGCCGGTCAAGAACCTGCGGACGGGCAAGGTGGAGATAACGAGCCAGAACCACGGATTTGCGGTGGATGGGAGCGATTTCTTCCCCCTTTGTAAGGGGGAGTTAGAGGGGGTAGAACACTCTACCTCCCCCAGCCCCTCCTTACAAAGGAGGGGAGTTTCGATCGAGATCACACATATAAACCTGAACGATAACACAGTGGAAGGTCTTGCGGTCCCAAAGTTGAAGGCCTTCTCGGTGCAGTATCACCCGGAAGCAAGTCCCGGGCCGCATGATTCGCACTACTTGTTCGATGAATTTGTGAGAAAGATGAAGCAAGAAACATGATGCATGAAGCATGATTATTTTATTCATGCCTCATGTTTCCGGCCTCCTGCTTCTTGAATCATGCCAAAACGAACCGACATACATAAGATACTCCTGATCGGAAGCGGGCCGATCATCATCGGGCAGGCGTGCGAATTCGATTATTCGGGAACCCAGGCCTGCAAAGCGCTTAAGGAAGAAGGCTTCAATGTCGTGCTTGTAAATTCCAATCCGGCGACCATCATGACCGATCCGGAGCTTGCCGATGCCACATATATCGAACCTTTGACGCTCGAATATCTCACCAAGATAATAGAAAAAGAGAGACCCGACGCCATTCTCCCGACCATCGGCGGTCAAACGGGCCTTAACCTTTCCGTTCAACTGGCCGAGGCGGGAGTCCTTAAAAAATATAATGTTGAACTTTTGGGCGCAAATCTCGAAGCCATCAAAAAAGCGGAGGACAGGCAGCTTTTTAAAGATGCGATGGAAAAGATCGGTCTTACGGTCCCAAAAAGTGTAGTGCTCGATTCGCTTGAAAAGGCGCTTAAGGCCGAAAAAGATATCGGTCTTCCGGCCATTATCAGGCCGGCATTTACGCTTGGCGGAAGCGGTGGTAACATAGCCTATACCAAAGAAGAATTCAAAAAGTTCGTAGAATACGGTCTGATGATGAGTCCGATACACCAGATACTCCTTGAAGAGAGCGTTCTTGGCTGGAAAGAGTTCGAGCTAGAGGTGATGCGCGACAAGAACGACAATGTCGTGATCATCTGCTCCATTGAAAATCTTGACCCCATGGGCATTCATACCGGCGATTCAATAACGGTCGCGCCGGCCCAGACGCTTACCGACAGGGAATATCAGTACTTAAGAGATGCCTCGATAAAGGTAATTCGTGAGATCGGCGTCGATACAGGCGGCTCCAATATTCAGTTCGGTGTCAACCCCGTAGATGGCCGGGTTGTGGTCATAGAAATGAACCCCCGTGTTTCACGTTCAAGCGCCTTGGCATCCAAGGCAACGGGCTTCCCCATTGCCAAGATTGCCACAAAGTTGGCGGTGGGTTATACTCTCGACGAACTTCCTAACGACATCACGCGCGAGACCATGGCATCATTTGAACCCACGATAGACTACGTGGTTACAAAGATACCGCGCTTTGCCTTTGAGAAATTTCCGCATACAAAGCCTCTTCTCACCACCCAAATGAAATCGGTGGGCGAGGCGATGGCCATAGGGCGTACCTTTGAGGAGTCATTGCTTAAGGCGCTTCGCTCGCTTGAATGCGGATGGAAGGGGCTCGACCGCGTCGATGGCGCAACGCCCGGTGAGATATTGAAGAGACTTCGCGAAGCGATGCCGGACAGGATATTGTGGTTAGGCGAGGCCTTCAGGCAGGGGATAGGCGTTGAGGAGGCCTACGAGATAACGAAGATAGACAGGTGGTTTCTGTATAAGATAAAGGCGCTGTCATTGCGAGGAGCGGAAGCGACGAAGCAATCTCCCGCGGGGGATTGCCACGCCCCTTCGGGGCTCGCAATGACACGTTCGTACAGAAGTGTTGACACTTGTGCCGCCGAGTTCATTGCATACACGCCGTACTTCTATTCCACGATGGGGGAAGATGATGATCATGCGTCATGCATCGTGCCTCATGCTTCGGCTGAAGGAAGCACGAAGCATGAAACAGGAAGCATGATAACTACAAGTAGTGACACCGTGGTCATCTTAGGTTCCGGCCCAAACCGCATAGGCCAGGGCGTTGAGTTCGATTACTCCTGCGTTCAGGCGAGCAAGGCCCTCAAGGAGATCGGTGTAAAATCTGTAATGGTCAATTGCAATCCGGAGACCGTTTCGACCGACTACGATACCTCCGACAAGCTCTACTTTGAGCCGCTCACATTGAACGACGTCCTTCCAATAATAGAACGCGAAAGACCGAAGGGCGTCATCATTCAGTTCGGCGGCCAGACGCCTCTTAAACTTTCTCTCCCTCTTAAAAAAGCAGGCGTTCCCATATTGGGTACCGATCCCGAAGACATCGACAGGGCGGAGGACAGAAAGTTATTCAACGAGGTCGTAAGAAAGCTCAATCTCAAACAACCCGAAGCCGGAACCGCCACTAATATAGATGAGGCCCTTGAGATCGCCGAAAGGATAGGTTACCCCGTTCTTGTGAGGCCCTCATACGTTCTGGGGGGGCGCGCCATGGAGCTTGTCTTCGACAGGCAGGGGATAGAGTTCTATATGAAGTACGCGGTCAAGGTATCGCCGGAACATCCGGTACTGGTCGACAGATTTCTTAACAATGCGATAGAGGTCGATGTTGACGCCGTCTCCGACGGAGCAGAAGTATTCGTTGCCGGGATCATGGAGCATATAGAAGAGGCAGGCATTCATTCGGGCGACAGTTCATGCGTTCTGCCGCCGCACACTCTTTCAAAGGCGATCATTTCGGAGATCGAGCGGGAGACCGTTCTTCTTGCCAGGGCGCTGAACGTGGTCGGCCTAATGAACATCCAGTTCGCCATTTATAATAAAGAGGTCTATATTCTGGAGGTAAATCCCCGCGCTTCGCGAACGGTGCCCTTTGTTTCGAAGGCGATCGGCATTCCCCTTGCCCGCATTGCGACCAAGGTGATGATGGGGCATAGGTTGAAAGATTTGCTGCCGGTAATCAGTAATCGGTCATCAGTTGTCGGTAACGTCGATCACAGGGCATCGAGTACAGCTGTTACGGATTACCGATCACCGATCACCGATCACTACTCAGTAAAGACCCCCGTTTTCCCCTTCAACAAATTCCCCGGTGTCGATTCTATCCTGGGGCCCGAAATGAAATCGACAGGCGAAGTGATGGGAATAGCCGATACCGTAGGCGAGGCATTTGCCAAGGCCCAAGAGGCGGCAGGAAATAAATTGCCTTCAACCGGAACCGTCTTCATAAGTATCAAGGATGCAGACAAAGAGCCGATGGCCGGTATTGCAACATTGCTTGTCGAGTCAGGTTTTAAAATTGTGGCAACGCGCGGCACAAGGCTGTTCCTCTTGGAGAAAGGGATCCCGGCGGTAGGCATAAACAAGTTCCGTGAGGGTCATCCGAACATCGTAGAAGCCATGGAAGATGGAAAGATAGCGCTCGTCATCAACACCACCGCCGGCAAGCCTTCGGTGGGCGACTCATACATCATCCGCAGGACCGCTATTGAAAGAAAGATCCCGTATTTCACCACGATAGAAGGCGCCGGGGCATTTACAGCGTCCCTAGGGCACCTGAAGAGCACTGAAGAACCTAACGTCAGGTCCCTGCAGGAATATCACCTTGTTTAAATTTTAGAAAGATTCCAGTATCAAAAATTCAAGAGCACGTTCCTGGGGCCAGAATGTTGTCGAAGGGCAATCGTTGGCGGTGTGGTACGAAGAATAGACCACTTTGCCGCCGTTGCTCCCTATATCCATTGAGATAGTAAGGGGCCTGTCAGTGAGGCCGTCCAGCGCGGTGTTGCCGGAGGATATCCAGATCAAAGGTTCGTAACCCGTGTGCGCCGATACCATGTGGACCCAGTGATTAAGAAAGCCGCCAAGTGGCAGCAGGGCGTTGCTGAGAAGGGCTCCGGTCGCCTGATCCTGAACCTCAGGATAGCTACAGTCGTTCTCCGGATTGCCTGCCGTTGTTCCTCCGTGTGCGTTAACGTTTACACCTGAGAGCCACACCTCCATGGAAGTGGAGTTAACCATCGCGTCGATCGTGTTCCCGCCGGCGCCTGTCTGCGCAGCGTTCAGGGTCCCCGGGGTCGTTGCCGTGTCCGAGTCGCCCTCGAACTTCATCACATATGGAAAAGGCTGTTCGATAAAGTCGTAGGAAAGGTCGGTAACAAAAAGCCTTCCTCCGGCATTGACGTAGTTTTGAAGGACGGTCTTTCCGGTCGCTATATAGCTCTCATATGCGTCGCCGCAATTTACAAAGATGATATCGAACACCGGGGCCCCGTTGGAAACAAGCGGGTATGTGCCCAACAGATAGTTAACCCAAGTTTTGTATGAGATGCCGTTCTCTTCGCTGGTCGTGGAACCGGTACCGTCAATGATGGTCAGGTTCCTGCTGTATTCCGAGCCGTAAACAAATCCGCCTGTCCCGGCATCGACCCTGCCGTAGTCGCCGTTGCTATTGTCGCTCGTATCCGGGTCTGCCATTTTTGCGAGGACATCTTCCATTCTGTCAAGGTCGCCGGTGACAACCGCGACCTTGGGCCACGAAGTGACGCTCGCGGAAGAACCGACGGTTGTATATGATGTGTCGATCACGCAGACGTTGTTAGTACATGAAAGGGGCACGATAATTCTTAATGTGCCCTTTTGAATTACGACCTGTGTCGGGTTTCCTGTCAGCTGTGAAGTGTCGAGAGTGAAAGTCCCGTCGGCCGCCGTGCAGGTCGCTACCAACGCTTGGTCGGTGTCCGGCGCATTTTCACAGACCGTTCCGTCGGAAGCGACCAGCCCCTGAGAGAAGCTTCTGGTGGTGCTTCCGGAGGATGTGGTGGCAGAAGCGCCCGGGATGTAGACCGTAGCGCCTCCGATCTTAAGACCCGATTCTGTAACGACCTCTCCTGAGACTTCGATGGCGCCGTCAAGCCCTGTTCCCTCAATGGTTTGCCGAGTTTCAATTTCTCCAACTTCTGCTCCGCCGCTACTTCCACCTTCCGTGGTTGAACTGCCGCCACTTGACGAGTCGACGTCAGTAACTTTCTTCCCGCATGAGAAAGTAAGCAAAATTAACGCAAATACAATCAATCTTTTTATCATATCTTTCATATTATCACGAATTTTAACATTATGGTACGCTTAAAAGCGTCGGACCCTTTGGCATGGGGGGCGGTAATATAACCCGCTTATAGGCGTTTATAAGCATAAATAGCGCAGTCGGATAACTATTTTTGGTTATAAACCCAAAATTATCTAAGTAAGCAAGATTTTTTAATAAAAAGTGTTTTTTAGTCTTGACAAGAGGGGGGCTCTTATATAGAAGTCCGCCCCGTTGCATTTGTGATCTCTTACGAGTTGCAAATTAGACAATTGAAAATGAGAAATCAAAACGAAGGGGATTTTTACCCTTTTTTTGCCTAGCCAGCGAGTGAAAATCTGGCTTAGCCAGTTCGAGCGAGAGGGGTTTGGGGGAAGGAGCGAGTTCTTACGAGCGAGTCGTTCCCCCCATTTAATTTAAATAGCTCTTTGAAAACTTAATAGGAGAGAGAAAAGATCAAAAGAAAGTTTCAACTTTAATGACGTACTGTTTTATTAGTTAAATTGTATTGACCACGCGTTTTTTCATACGCGCGTTCGAAAGTTTAACCTGAGAGTTTGATTCTGGCTCAGAACGAACGCTGGCGGCGCGCCTAACACATGCAAGTCGAGCGGGAATTAGGGGGGCAACTCCCTATAGTACAGCGGCGCACGGGTGAGTAACACGTAGGTAATCTACCCTTTGCTGGGGAACAACTCCGCGAAAGCGAAGCTAATTCCGCATACCTTGAGCGCTCAATAATCTAATGTCCGGGGACACACACTTAATTCATGATTCGCGAATTAAGTGTGTGTCCCCAGACAAGTTTGTTGAGTGCTCAAGAAAGGTGGCCTCTATTTATAAGCTATCGGCAATGGATGAGCCTGCGCACTATCAGCTAGTTGGTAGGGTAATGGCCTACCAAGGCTACGACGGTTATCTGGTCTGAGAGGACGGCCAGACACACTGGAACTGAGACACGGTCCAGACTCCTACGGGAGGCAGCAGTGGGGAATATTGCACAATGGGCGAAAGCCTGATGCAGCGACGCCGCGTGGGTGATGAAGGTCTTCGGATTGTAAAGCCCTGTCGGGGGGAACGAAAACTTCCATAGCTAACATCTATGGGATGTGACGGTACTCCCAAAGGAAGCACCGGCTAACTCCGTGCCAGCAGCCGCGGTAATACGGAGGGTGCAAGCGTTGTTCGGAATTACTGGGCGTAAAGAGCCTGTAGGTGGATAGAGAAGTCGGGTGTGAAATCCCCGGGCTCAACCCGGGAACTGCATCCGAAACCATCTATCTTGAGTGCCAAAAGGGTACGTGGAATTCCCAGTGTAGCAGTGAAATGCGTAGATATTGGGAGGAACACCAGTGGTGTAGACGACGTACTGGGTGGCAACTGACACTGAGAGGCGAAAGCATGGGTAGCAAACAGGATTAGATACCCTGGTAGTCCATGCCGTAAACGATGGTCACTAGGTGTTGGCCCCCCTTGAAAGGGGTCAGTGCCGACGCAAACGCATTAAGTGACCCGCCTGGGAAGTACGGCCGCAAGGTTGAAACTCAAAGAAATTGACGGGGGCCCGCACAAGCGGTGGAGTATGTGGTTCAATTCGACGCAACGCGAAAAACCTTACCTAGGCTTGACATGTAGGGAATGCCGTAGAAATATGGCAGTGCCCGCAAGGGAGCCCTAACACAGGTGCTGCATGGCTGTCGTCAGCTCGTGTCGTGAGATGTTGGGTTAAGTCCCGCAACGAGCGCAACCCACGTCCATAGTTGCGACCACGTAATGGTGAGCACTCTATGGAGACCGCCGGTGTTAAACCGGAGGAAGGTGTGGATGACGTCAAGTCCTCATGGCCTTTATGCCTAGGGCTACACACGTACTACAATGGATGTTACAAAGGGTCGCCAACCCGCGAGGGGGAGCCAATCCCAAAAAAGCATCCCAAGTTCAGATTGCAGTCTGCAACTCGACTGCATGAAGGCGGAATCGCTAGTAAACGCAGATCAGCATGCTGCGTTGAATACGTTCCCGGGCCTTGTACACACCGCCCGTCACACCACGAAAGTTGTCTATACCAGAAGTAGGTGAGCTAACCGCAAGGAGGCAGCCTCCCAAGGTATTGGCAATGATTGGGGTGAAGTCGTAACAAGGTAGCCGTAGGGGAACCTGCGGCTGGATCACCTCCTTTCTAGGATATACAAGGAAACTTTCTGATCAAAGTATCTCTCCTATTTAGTGTTCAAAGAGCGCATGTCGTTCTTTGTTATAAAGTTTAATAGATGGGGAATTATGTCGTTCTGCTGGGCCTGTAGCTCAGTTGGTTAGAGCACACGCCTGATAAGCGTGAGGTCGGCAGTTCGATTCTGCCCGGGCCCACAAATGCCGCTAATGCGTCATCGTGACTAGTGAATCGTGATTAGTTTTTACAAATCACGATTTACGAATAACAAGTTACATTGCGCCGAAGGCGCAATCGGGGAAGTAGCTCAGCGGGAGAGCACCTGGTTTGCATCCAGGGGGCCGTGGGTTCAAATCCCATCTTCTCCACAGACTCGTGATTTGTGACTTGTAATTAGTGACTAGTTACAAGTCACAAATTACGATTTACGGAATTTAAGGTTCTTTGACAATTTCATAGGATTAATAAGCGTTTAATTTTTTTAAGCGCAATACAATTTCGAACGAGGTCTCTTAAAACAGTTTCTAGTAAGTAGTGTCTTTAAAAACACTATTTATTTATAAGCTTGGTCAAGTGAAGTAAGGGCGATTGATGGATGCCTAGGCGATCGACGGCGACGAAGGACGTAGAAGGTTGCGATAAGCCACGGGGAGCTGCCAAACAAGCTTTGATCCGTGGATCTCCGAATGGGGAAACCCTCTCATCTGAAAAGGGTGAGAATCCTACACTGAATACATAGGTATAGGAAGCAAACTCCAAGAAGTGAAACATCTCAGTAACGGAAGGAAAAGAAATCAAATCAGAGATTCCCCTAGTAGTGGCGAGCGAACGGGGAACAGCCTAAACCGAGTGGACGCAAGTCCTTTCGGGGTTGCGGGACTGCAATGTGGAATTGTGCGAAGGTAAGTGAACAGTCTGGAAAGTCTGGCCATAGAGCGTGATAGCCGCGTAACATAAACCATAGCACATCCTAGCAGTATCCCAAGTACCACGGGGCACGTGGAACCCTGTGGGAATCCGGGTGGACCATCATCCAAGGCTAAATACGTACGATCGACCGATAGTGAACTAGTACCGTGAGGGAAAGGTTAAAAGTACCCAGGAATGGGAGTGAAATAGTACCTGAAATCAATCGCCTACAAGCAATCGGAGGGCTATGTCCCGCAAGGGATATGCCTGACGGTGTGCCTTTTGCATAATGAGTCAGTGAGTTATTGGTGCAGGCGAGGTTAAGCCCCTAAAGGGCGGAGCCGTAGCGAAAGCGAGTCTCAAATGGGCGAATAGTCTGCACTAATAGACCCGAAGCCAGCGCGATCTACCCATGATCAGGGTGAAGGCCGCTTAACGGCGGCTGGAGGTCCGAACGAGTGGATGCTGCAAAATCCTTCGATGAGTTGTGGGTAGGAGTGAAAGGCTAAACAAGCCTGGTGATAGCTGGTTCTCCTCGAAATATATTGAGGTATAGCCTCGAGCGGTTACTACCGGAGGTAGAGCACTGAATGGGCTAGGGAACTTACCAGTTTACCAAACCTAATCAAACTCCGAATGCCGGTGGGTTAACTCGGGAGTCAGACGTCGGGCGCTAAGGTCCGGCGTCAAAAGGGGAAGAGCCCAGACCGCCAGCTAAGGTCCCTAAATAATAGCTAAGTGTCTAAGGATGTGGAGTTACTCAGACAGCCAGGAGGTTGGCTTAGAAGCAGCCATCCTTTAAAGAAAGCGTAACAGCTCACTGGTCGAGTGAATCTGCGCCGAAAATGTACCGGGGCTAAAGCTATTTACCGAAGCTGCGGACTCTATAGCAATATAGAGTGGTAGAGGAGCATTCCGTACGCCTGCGAAGGCCGACCGAAAGGACGACTGGAGGTATCGGAAGAGCTTATGCTGACATGAGTAGCGAAAAAACAAGCGAGAAACTTGTTCGCCGTAAGTCTAAGGTTTCCTGGGGAAGGTTAATCCGCCCAGGGTTAGTCGGGTCCTAAGCCGAGGCAATATGCGTAGGTGATGGACAACAGGTTAATATCCCTGTACCGCTAATAACGCGTTAAAACCTAAGGAGGGACGCATGGAGCCGGATGATCCCACTATCGGATGTGGGTGTAAGTACGTAGGGCGTGTGTGAGGCAAATCCCGCACACTTATTTAAATATTGAGCCCGAGATACGATGCCGAAGAGGAGCAATCCTCGCAAAGTCATTTATGCTCTGTGCCTAGAAAATCTTCGTAGGGAGTGTTATTAGTGCCCGTACCGCAAACCGACACAGGTAGACGGGTAGAAGATACCAAGGCGCTTGAGAGAACCCTAGTTAAGGAACTCTGCAAATTAGCACCGTAACTTCGGGAGAAGGTGCATCTTGATTTGTGAAAGAACTTGCTTCTGGAGCATTTTGAGATCGCAGTGAAATGGTGGCTGCGACTGTTTAACAAAAACACAGGACTCTGCAAAGTCGAAAGATGACGTATAGGGTCTGACACCTGCCCGGTGCTGGAAGGTTAAGGTGAGATGTCAGCTCGTAAGAGCGAAGCATTGATCCGAAGCCCCAGTAAACGGCGGCCGTAACTATAACGGTCCTAAGGTAGCGAAATTCCTTGTCGGGTAAACCAAATGGAACTTGCCCGAGTGTCGACGCGAGTTGACACATGTAAACCGACTCATATGGTGGAAACCCAACGAATGTTGGACAATGCCATGGGAACCCTGATATATAATGTATGTCGGGGACCTGAACGACTGATCCGAAAGGAGAGATTCATCCCAGCGGATGAATAACACGTCGGCTCTTGCACAAGAAAGGTAAGCTATGGAGATGAAATCGTATGTCACTGGTTTTGTGGATGGAGAAGGGTGCTTTTCGGTCTCGTTTTCTATCAGAGATAAGATGAAAATGGGATTGGAGGTAAGACCGAGTTTTGCAGTCAGTCAGCATAAACGTAATAAGGATATTATCTTAGAACTGCAAAGATTTTTCGGTTGTGGCGGAGTAAGATTTTGCAAGCGGGACCAGAATTTTAAGTTTGAGGTAAGGTCCACAGCAGATCTTATAAATAAGGTGATCCCGCACTTTGAAAAGTATCCACTGCAAACATCTAAAATGTCTGATTTTGAGGCATTTAGAGAAGTTTGCGGGTTGGTTCATAGTAATCATCATCTAAATCCGGAAGGAATGAAGAAGGTGATAGAACTAAGTGAACTAGTGAACAAGACCGGTAAAAAGAGATACGATAGGAATGATCTCCTAAAACTTATTGCAAGATGAAGGAATAGTCTGAACATTATGGCAACATAATGCTAACCAATTGAAGTTCCGACCTGCACGAATGGTGTAACGATAGCCACACTGTCTCAACTGGGGACTCAGCGAAATTGTACTGGCAGCGCAGATGCTGCCTACCCGCGGAAAGACGGAAAGACCCTGTGCACCTTTACTGCAACTTGACAGTGTAATTCGGGGCTGTTTGCGTAGGATAGGTGGGAGGCTTTGAAACCTGGATTCTGGTTCAGGTGGAGCCACCCTTGAAATACCACCCTGATAATTCTGGATTACTAACTTATCTGCCTATATCGGCGGAGAGGACACTGTCTGGTGGGTAGTTTGACTGGGGCGGTTGCTTCCAAAAGAGTAACGGAAGCGCGCGATGGTTCCCTCAGGCCGATTGGAAACCGGCCGTTGAGTGTAAGAGCAAAAGGGAGCTTAACTGCGAGACTTACAAGTCAAGCAGGTACGAAAGTAGGTTCTAGTGATCCGGTGGTCCCGTATGGAAGGGCCATCGCTCATCGGACAAAAGGTACGCCGGGGATAACAGGCTGATCGCATCCAAGAGTTCATATCGACGATGCGGTTTGGCACCTCGATGTCGGCTCATCACATCCTGGGGCTGTAGCAGGTCCCAAGGGTTTGGCTGTTCGCCAATTAAAGTGGTACGCGAGCTGGGTTCAGACCGTCGTGAGACAGGTCGGTCCCTATCTTCCGTGGGCGTTAGAGATTTGAGGGGATCTGTTCATAGTACGAGAGGACCTGAATGGACGGACCTATGGTGCACCGGTTGTCACGCCAGTGGCACAAGCCGGGTAGCTAAGTCCGGTCGGGAGAACCGCTGAAAGCATCTAAGCGGGAAACCCACCCCAAGATAAGATCTCTCTTTTAGACCACTCGTAGACCACGAGTTTGATAGGCCAGGTGTGGAAGCACAGTAATGTGTGGAGCTAACTGGTACTAATTGGTCGATTGAACTTGACCATTTTCTACTCCGCTAATGGCGGAGTGGAATCAGAGGCCTCGTTCGAAATTTATTGCGCTATTTGATAACTAATATGTCATTCTGAGGGCAAAGCCCGAAGAATCTCCTGCACGCAGTTTTGTAAGGGAGTTCTTTCGACTTGCTTCGCTCGCTCAGGATGTAAGATTCTGTATGCTCGCCGTCCGCGTGCGCGTCCGCCGAGCTAACAGAATCTAACGCTTCTGGTGACCTTGGAGGAGGGGCAACACCCGTTCCCATACCGAACACGGCCGTTAAGCCCTCCATCGCCGATGGTACTGCAGGGTATCCCTTGTGGAAGAGTAGGACGTTGCCAGATTTAATTTAACGAACCCCCGTAGCAATACGGGGGTTTCGTGTTTTTGGAATTAACCTGCTTGATTAAGCTATAAAAAAATGATATGGTGTTTTAACTTTTGGTTGGGAACTTTTTTGGTTAAATACCATAGAAGCGAGCAATAATGACGTTAAGAAAAATAAAAACGATACTTACGGCTCAGAAACTAATTCTGGCTAAGAAATTCAATGTCAAAGAAATTGCTCTTTTCGGTTCGTATGTCAGAGGAGAGAATAAGAGTAACAGCGATATAGATATCTTAGTTGAATTTTTCCAACCAATCGGTCTGTTTGCTTTCATGGATTGCGAAGAATATCTCGAAAAAATACTCGGCATAAAAGTAGATCTTGTATCGAAAAAAGCATTGAAACCCCAAATAGGCAAACAAGTTCTTAAGGAAATGATACCGGTATGATAAAGAAGGAATACGGAGATTATATACAAGATATTCTTGATTCCATAAATGATGCTGTATCTTTTACCAGCGGAATGACATTTGACAGTTTCTCCAATGACAAGAAGACAGCCAACGCTGTTATTAGGAGCATAGAGGTTATGGGAGAGGCGGCCAAGAATGTTCCGGAAACACTGCGAAAAAAATATCCCACTGTTCCTTGGAAACAAATGGCTGGAATGAGGGATAAACTTATTCACGAATATTCGGGTGTAGATTTAGAAACCGTTTGGAAAACCGCGACAGAAGACCTGCCATCGATTAAACCGATCATTCTAAATGTATTAGAAAATATTTGACATCAGAGTCCCGATTTTTTTGTGTACAAAAAGGCGTCAGACGCCTTTTGGGGGGCTTTGGTAAAGTTGTTCAAATGGTGATTTTAGGGTATTTTAAAGGAGTCTTATAATGGAAATAGGAATAATCGGTTCATCGCAGTCGGGAAAGAGCACGATCTTTCAGATAATGACCGGCGTCAACAGCCGGGAGATATTTGGCGAGCGGTTCGTTAAAGGTACTGCCAATATCCCAGATGCCCGCTTTGAAAAGCTGGTCGAGATATTCAAGCCTGCCAAGGTCTCGCCGGCCGTAGTTCCGTTCACTGACGTCAACCTTTCCGGAAAAGAGGCCTGGGACAAGGCGCGAAACGGCCTGTCCGGCGCTGACGGTTTTCTCCACATTATAGATGCCTTTACCACCCAGGATGTTGCGGAGCTTGCAAAATCATACAGGAGCCTTACGGACGACCTGATACTTGCCGACCTTATCGTGGTAGAGAACAGGCTCGAACGCCTTCAAAAGACGAAAGCAAGCGTCAAACCAGAGGACGCCATACATGCCAAGGTATTACCGCACGCCAAAGAACTTTTAGAGAACGGCAAACTCTTGCGTGAATTGAAACTCTCACAGGATGAGTTCAATTCGCTCAAGGGTTTTACTTTTTGGACCATCCGGCCGGAACTTGTTGTGTTGAATATTGCGGAAGATATTCCCCACGATGTCATTGCGAGCGCGAGCGAAGCAATCTCCAGCATGCACTCGGGTAATACATCTAATATCATCAATATATGCTGTCAGATAGAGCTCGAAATAGCGGCCCTGCCTCCCGCCGAGAGGGGGGAGTTCCTGGCCTCCATGAACATTAAAGAACCTGCCTTTGAAAGGATAATTAAGGCCTCATTCGCCTCAATAGGCCGCATGTTCTATTTTACGGTAGGCGAGGACGAAGTGAAGGCCTGGGTCGTTCCGACCAATTCCACTGCTCCCAAGGCAGCCTCGGCCATCCACAAGGACTTTGAGCGCGGTTTCATCAAGGCGGAAGTGGTGGGCTACGACGACTTCATCAATTGCGGCGGAACGCTTGCCGGAGCAAAACAAGCCGGAAAATTCCGTCTTGAAGGAAAAGAATACATCGTTAAGGACGGCGATATCATCAACTTCAGGTTCAACGTTTAGTCTTTCGGCGAAGTCGAGAAGCGATTTATTATCCTATTTTGTCGATTTCTGGCGTTTAACCCAACTTGCGCAATAAGGGGGGGTGTGGTCCAGATAAATCAAGTAGTTAGCAAAAAAAATTGGCGATTGAGGTAGAAGCTCTCCTGAATTGATCGGCGAGACTCCAGTGACCCCGTGGAGCATTTTCGGTGGATCTGGCGATTTGCTTCGCAAATTCCAAAGCGAGTTTGTAGACGTCGAGATTTTCGAAATCAAACATATAATGAGCCATTCCTTTACCCGATACACGAAACACGATATACGAAATTTTGCGCCAGCAATACTGAACATCAGCCTCGATATTTCCGTGTATCGTATATCGTGTATCGGGGCAAATTTTGCTGGCGCAAAATTTGCGCGCCTGGCAGGATTCGAACCTGCGACCCTCTGATTCGAAGTCAGATGCTCTGATCCACTGAGCTACAAGCGCAAGTCTTAAGTCATTTGAACTATCATCTTACCGGTCATACACAGAAAAGTCACTATCCCACCGGCTATTAATACGCCCGCAATGATGGCCGGGAAAGAATATTTAATCGGTATCTTAAAGATAGATGCGGCGACCGCCCCGGTCCACATTCCTGTCATAGGTAGGGGAATGGCCACAAAAAGTGCGAGCCCGATCGCCTCATATTTTTCGATGATCCCAGCCTTGCGCGATGTTCTTTTATAGAGCCAGTCAAAGAATTGCCCGAAAACTGGGAGATGACGGACACTGTTCGATACAGGTTCAAGAAGCAAAAGCAACGGGATCGCCGGCAACAGGTTTCCCGTTACAGCAAGGGTAAATGCCTTCAGCGGGGCCAGTCCCATGGCAAAGGCTGCAGGTATGCCACCGCGTAGTTCCGCAACAGGGAGCGCCGAGATGATTACGGTCACTAGTTCAGGAGGGAGGCCCCTAAGCCATATGATGAGCTGTTCCAGCATTTTCGTGTTCGCGTTTACCAGCCACCCTCAAGGTTTGCAATAAAAAACGTTAAGGAGCATTTTAAAATGCCGTGTTCCAATGCCGGGAATAAAAATACTTGATTTTTTATGGATATATGACTATCCACAGCCCCCAGTCTTAAGAGGTGCTTCATATGGCCAAGCGGCAAATGCAGGAGCTGGCAAGGCAGTTGAGAACCCATGGGCTAAGTTACAGCGAGATAAAAAGCAAAGTACCAGCGGCTAAGGGGACTATCAGCAACTGGTGTAAGGATATTCAGCTCTCTGAAAATCAGGTGATGATGTTAGGTAGGACACAGAAAGAACAGACTTTATAACAGCACGATTTAAATAAATATTTTTGACAAAGACCTATTGTATAGGATACTAGGTTGGATAGAAGGCATTAAGTTACAGATCGATGGGGGGCTAGCTCAATGGTAGAGCAGCAGACTCAATAAGATTAAGGGTCCCCGTTATCGCAAGGTAACGCGGAAAAACCGGGTGAATTCAGGGAAAGCTTTAAAATGCTAATCCTGAGCCAAGCCAAGTGAAACCAAGAAAAGTAGCTTGGAAGGTGCAGAGACTAAAGGGTGAGGATGGTTACCGATAAGCCCTTAAATAGCGCCCGGCATCCGTTAGAGCAACGGATGATGATATAGTCCGACACTCCGGGGAAACGCGGAGACAACAAGAGAGCTTAATCTGCGGGCTCCGGGTTCAAGCCCCGGGCCCCTCACATTTCCAAAAAAGGGACGGGTTACTTTTAAAAAGTGGCCTGTCCCTTTTTTTATGCTTAACCAGCCCTATATTGGTGAGAACGATACCACTTGCAATGGCGAACTATTTCAGCTAACCTCCTGCAAATCATGACATTTTTGAAGAGCTACTTCATCAACACGACCGACGAGGTGGATGTCCTTAATGTTTCTAACGACGTCAAATTTGCCATCCGCGATTCGGGCGGCAAGGATGGCCTCGCAACCGTGATAATTTCCGGCCCTGGTGCAGGGGTCACGTTACTAGAGCCTTTGCCGGAGGTGATAGAAGAGCTCAAAGTCGCATTTGAGGTATTTGCCGGAGAAGGAGCGGCCGCCAAAGACAAGAAAAAGAAAGAGATATACGTGAACCCCAGAGTGCAGGCGGCCATTTTAGGCAGAAGCATCTCCGTTCCCATAAAAGACGCATTGCTTGTTTTGGACCCGTACGAAGAGATATTTTTGGTCGACTTTGACAAAAAGATGCGCCGCCGCGAGTTCAAGGTACAGATAATGGCGCAGGCAGAAAGCCAGCCCCAGCAGTCAAAGGGCGCGCCGCCACCAAAGAAAAAATGAAGAAAAAAAAAGCGTCAGAACTTTCGCTTCATTTTATAGACGATGGAAAGATAGAAGTGGCGCCGCTAGCGTTCATGCGCGGCCGCGCGCTTAACTCCGCGTTCGTTATCTTAGATGAGGCGCAGAATTGCACGAAAGAGCAGATGAAGAGGTTCTTGACCCGCCTTGGGTTTGACCCCAAGGTGATAGTCACTGCCGATATTAACCCAAATAGACCTCCCGCGTGGAACCCCTTCCGGCGTCATGGAGGCCAACATGTGCCCGGCATAAGCTTTGTGTGCCTGACCGATGCCGACGTTGTAAGGCATCCTCTGGTACAGGCGATAGTTAGGGCATACGATGAAGATGCAAAAAGACAAAAGAGCTCATAGGAATTTCAGCGATGTGTTCGGGAGGATAGGGCAGTCGGACTTTGTCAGCTGGACCGCCTTCAAGGTGAGCCCTATCCTTGGCTGGATAGGTTTTATTATCCTCTGCACGGTCATAACTTTCTTAATGACCTTTTCCATCACATATATTCCAGATGAGGTTATTTCCGGAGCTATCTCTCAGAACGACATAAGGGCTGACAGAAATTACGATATAGTGGATACAGAGGCCACCAACAAGTTCAAGGAAGAGGCGTTAAAAGGGGTGGCGGTCGTATATGATTTTGATCCCGAACTTGCCAAAGGGATCAACGAGGGAGTATCCCGGGCCTTTGAAACGGCAAGAAAAAGCCTGGTAGAAGGAGAAAGTCCGGCCGTTATCAAATCCAACTTCGAGTCCGCGCTGAACATTAAGGTGCCCGATCATCTTTGGACAAAGCTCGCTGAGAACAATTTTGGAAGACAGGCCGAGAACGTCATCACTTCACAGGTGTCGCTTGCCATGAACCGTTACGTCATCGGCGATGCGTCATCCATACTTTCAGATAAGTCAAAAGGCTTTCTTGTGCTCGATCCGAAAGGAAAAGAGAAGCTTTTGGGCGTCAAGGAGCTTGCAGGAATAACCGTTGTCGATGATCTCCGGAAGAAAATAAAGGAATCCAAGCAAAAGGGTGGGCTTGACTTCAGTCCCATCATCTCCGAGCTTGTTCAGCCGAACCTTGCCTATAATCTTCAGGAGAGTGAGAGCAGGAAAAAGGCCGCTACCGAGAACGTCAAGAACGTGGTCATAAAAGTTGACGCCGGGGAAACGATAATACGTGTCGGTTCGCGTTATGAGCCGAGACACGTGATCATACTTAACGGCATACGTTCTGAAAAATCGAAGACCTTCACCCCGTTCAAAGTGATCGGTACGTTAATTCTGGTAGCGCTTGTGATCCTTTCCACCTATTATTTTGCGGAGAGATACATAAAGAAGTTCGCTCCGCACAGGGCCGACCTTTATTTCATGGGTTCGGTCCTGATATTCATTCTTCTTTTACTTCGGCTATCTCTTGGGCTTTCAAGGGCGCTTTATCATTCGATAGGGGTCGATATTCCGCTAACCGCCTTTTATTATGCTATCCCGGTCGGTGGCGCCGCGATGCTCATCAGGTTCATCCTTAATTCCGAAACAGCTCTCGTATTTTCGGTAGTTGTCAGTATATTTGCCGGCGTCTTTGTCGGGAACTCGCTCAACTACACCGGTTATTGCCTTATTTCATGCGTTGCCGCCGCGGCCTCTATCGCCTACGCGGACAAGCGTTCAGCCATATTCAAGGCAGGCATCCATACATCGGTTATAAACATCTTTGCGGCGATAAGCATTCAGATGGTGAACGGCAATTCCCTGACCGAGACTTTTACCGCCACAAACCTTTTCTGGTATATTTCATTTGCCATTATAGGCGGCATATCGTGCTCGATATTGGTCTCCATTATCACACCGCTTGTCGAACATGTCTTTGGATATACGACCGACATCAAGCTCCTTGAGCTAGCCAACCTCAACCATCCCTTACTGCGTGAACTTGTCATAAGGGCGCCGGGAACCTATCATCACTCGCACCTGGTGGGCATCCTTGGCGAGACCGCTGCGGAGGCGATCGGAGCTAACCCGCTGTTAACGCGTGTTGCCGCCTATTATCATGATATTGGTAAGATAAGAAAGCCGCTCTATTTTGTGGAGAACACGACCGACTGCGAATCGCGCCACGAAAAACTGACCCCTCATATGTCGGCCTTAATAGTAGCTTCGCACGTGAAGGACGGGATGGAGCTTGCCGCCGATTACAATATACCCCAAAAAATAGCCGACATGATACCGCAGCACCACGGCACCAAGATGATAAGCTTCTTCTTCAATAAGGCGCTCAAAGATGTCGACCCTGCGCTTCAAAAGATAGATGAAAAGGATTTCAGGTATCATGGGCCAAAGCCGCAAACAAGGGAGGCCGGGATCCTTTTACTGGCCGATGCGGTCGAGGCGGCCGTCAGGTCACTCAAGGAAAAAAGCCCGGCGCGTATCCAACAGATGGTAGAAGATATCATTAATACGAGCTTTACCGGGGCTCAGCTTGACGAATGCGACCTGACCTTAAAGAACCTTCACGACATAGCAAAGTCGTTCACAAAGATACTCATGGGAATATATCACCAGAGGATAGAATATCCCAAGGAGACCCTTGAAGAGAACGGGAAGAACGGGAACAGTGTATAAAGCATGTCATCCCTGCGAAAGCAGGGGTCTAGCTGATACAACGAGATTCCCGCCTTGGCCTTCGGAAGGCAGGCCTTTGCGGGAATGACAATGGATGATAGATATAATTTTGGTCACCGATAAGGAGATAAAGAGGCTTAACCGTGAGTGGTTCGGTGAAAAGAGGGCCACCGACGTCATAGCCTTTGACCACGGCGAGATATATATCTCTATAGATACGGCCGGGAGACAGGCAAAGGAACGGGGTGTGAACTTTACGCAAGAGGTGCTAAGGCTTGCCGTTCACGGCACGGTCCATATAGCAGGTTTCAACGATACTAATTTGAAGGACTTTTGCAGGATGCGGGAACGGGAGTGGAAGCTATTGATCGGATGTATGTCATCCTGGGCGTAAGCGAAGGATCTCGTGAATACAGTTTAGAATGACAATAGGGCACCTCTAAAAACCTATTTACCCTGTCATTGCGAGCCCCGAAGGGGCGCGGCAATCTCTAAGCGAACACTTGATTTATGGAGATTGCTTCGTCGCCTACGGCTCCTCGCAATGACACACCAATGGGTTTATAGCGGCGCCCAATAACTATATGAACATACTATTGGTGATAATATCCGGTCTTCTTACCGCTTTCTCGTTTCCAACCATCTTCGGTAATTTTCAGTTTTCAAATCTGGGGTTCCTTGCATGGCTCTCTTTAGTTCCTCTTTTCTATGTGATCAAAGATACGGGCCCCAGAAGGTCCTTTCTTTACACCTTTCTCTCAGGGTACATATTTTATGGGATCTCGTTATACTGGCTCTACACGGCGCTTAATACCTACGGTCATTTGAATCCCTTCGTGAGCGTTGGGGTCTTAGCGATTCTGATAGCTCTTCTGGCGTCACATATTGCGCTTGCGTCCTTATTTGCCTCATGGGTGGAAAAGAGGACCGGCATCAACAGATACTGGACGCTTCCTATCTTTTGGGTCATTTGCGATCTCTTAATGAACTACATCCCCTGCAACGGATTTCCGTGGGGGAATATCACGAACACGCAGTACGCATATCTTCCCGTTATCCAGATAGTCGACATCGTAGGGATATACGGGCTGACATATATAATGATAGCGGCGAATCTGACCGTTGCGGTTCTTGTGTCATTGCGAGGAGCGCAGGCGACGACTCGATCCGGTGCGTGGGACTGCTTCGCTCTGCGAGCTCGCAATGACAAAACGTGGTATGCAGTTGCATTGGTTGCACTCATGCTCGTCTACGGATTTTTCAGAATAAACTACATGGACAGAGAGAAGGGCGCTTGGCCTTCTATAAGGACCGCGCTTTTGCAGGGGAATATTCCGCAGGATGAAAAATGGCAGGAAGGACACGAAGCCGAGCAGATAGCTGTGCTTAAAAAGTTAACATCTGCCCTTAGGGACAGCAACGTCGACCTTATTGTCTGGCCGGAGGCAAGTTATCCCGTTCCATTGAACGTTAAGGTGGATTCGCTCGATCCTGCGCTCATGGGCCTAACGGGATTCGAAAAGGATCCCAATACGTACCTCCTTATGGGGGGGATAAGTTTTGACCGCTCCAAAAGGGCGCTCTACAACAGCGCGTTCCTTCTCGACGGTAATGCGCATATACTGGGAAGATACGACAAGGCGCACCTTGTGCCGTTCGGTGAATATGTTCCATACAAAAAACTGCTCTTTTTCGCCAAAAAGCTGACCGCACCTGTCGGAAATTTTGCGGCAGGTGAGAACAGCGAACCGCTTTTCACCGACGGATTTCAAATAGCGCCTCTCATCTGCTACGAGGACCTCTTTCCGGAAATAGCGAGGGCGTTCATAAAAAAAGGGGCGAATTTCATCGTGACAATAACCAACGATGCCTGGTATGGAAGGTCATCGGCCTCCTTGCAGCATCTGGCGATATCGGTCTTCCGTGCGGTCGAGAACAGGCGTTTTCTTGTAAAGGCGGCGAACACAGGTATAAGCGCCGTGGTGGACCCGGTCGGGAGGATCATCTCCAAGAGCGGGCTCTTTGAAGAGGGGATGATTGTTTCAAATATAAAGCTTGGCACCGGCAGCAGTTTGTATACAAGGTACGGTGACTGGTTCGCTTATGGATGCGGGCTTATAGCGGTGTTTTTACTGGCGGCTGGCGGGATTGGAAACAGGGGCAGGCTTCCCAAACAGGCGGCGCTCTGCAAAATAGCGAGGGATCGGCTATGGCGGTAATGAAGCCTGTCCCTATCTGGACAGATCGCCTTCGGCGATTACATATGAAAGAGTTGCGCGAAAGATACGATTCTGCAAAAGAAAAGGTGACCGAACTACGGGGGCATCTTTGACCTCTCTAAAAAAGAGAACAAGGCAACATCGCTAGAACACGAATCCCACGCCGAAGGTTTCTGGAACGATCAGATAAAGGCAAAGACCGTTCTGAAAGAGCTCGATCTCCTAAGATCGCTCGTTAACGAATGGAAAGCCCTTTCTCGCGATCTGGACGATGTTGGCGCCATTTTTGAGCTCATGGGTGATGACGAAGACCCCGAGCTTATTTCCGAGGCTAAGGGAAAAATTACCCGCATAGAGACAGGTGCCGCCGACATGGAGTTCAAGAGGATGCTTTCGGGCCGGAACGATACCGCCTCGGCCATCCTTCAGATAAATGCCGGCGCTGGCGGAACCGAGGCCTGCGATTGGGCGGAGATGCTCCTTCGCATGTACCGCAGGTGGGCCGACGCGCACGGATATAAGAACGAGGTGGTCGACTTCACTGAAGGGGACGGCGCGGGTTTTAGGAGCGTTGTCCTGACCGTTGCCGGCGAATATGCCTACGGTTTCCTAAGGGCCGAGAACGGGGTTCACAGGCTCGTGCGCATCTCACCCTTTGATGCTAACAAGAGGCGCCACACAAGTTTTTGTAGCGTCTTCGTCCTTCCCGATATAGAAGACGATATTGAGATAGTGGTAAGTGAGGGGGACCTTCGTATCGATACATTCCGCGCCGGTGGGGCGGGAGGCCAGAAGGTCAACAAGACCGATTCGGCGGTCAGGCTGACCCATTTCCCCAGCGGAATAGTCGTCGCCTGTCAGAACGAACGGAGCCAGCATCAGAACAAGGCCATGGCAATGAGGATCCTGAAGGCAAAGCTCTACGATCTAGAGATGGATAAGAAGCGTAAAGAGCGCGACGCGGTGGAAGCGGCCAAGTCAGAAATAGCGTGGGGTTCGCAGATACGTTCTTATGTGTTCCAGCCCTACCAGATGGTGAAGGATCACAGGACCAATTGTGAGAGCGGAAACGTCCAGTCGGTAATGGACGGGGCTGTCGACGACTTCATCCGCGCTTTCTTGCTGAAGAAATGATGTTCATTGACATAACGTCCGTTCCGCGACCGGTTTTGAAGGAGCGGGTAAGGTGTTCGAGCGACCGGTGTCCGGTTTCGCTCAAACACAGCGAAACCGGCACCTAGGGCCGCTCGCCCAGCCGGTCATCCGTTTATCTCTAAGGTCGCGGAACGGACGTTATGTGAAGTTGGAAAATATGTTCCAAGAGATAGATTCATATGTGAACTATGTCAGGGTCGAAAAGGGGTTAAGCCCCAATTCGGTCTCTGCTTACGCCCACGACCTGCGTTTGATGTCGGAATTCTTCGAGTCAAAGAAGATAACCGATCTTAAAGTGATAAGAGAGCCTCACATCCTGGCCTTTCTGGTCAACCTTCACAAGAGCGGCATTGAGAGCCGTTCGGTCTCAAGACACATGGTCTCCGTGAGGGGGCTCTTTAATTTCCTGCGCCGCGAGAAGATCATTGATTACGATCCCACGGCAAAGATCGAATTCCCTAAGAAATGGCACAGGCTCCCCGAGGTAATGACGATGAGCGAGGTCGATAGCCTCCTCGCTACGCCCGATGTGAATACCAGCTACGGCTTCAGGGATTACACCATCCTTCAGATCATGTACGCCTGCGGCTTGCGCGTTTCTGAGGTTGTGGGCCTTTCGCTGAACCAGCTGACGCTCGGCACAACAGATCACGACCTTACCTATTTGATGACGATGGGAAAAGGCTCCAAAGAGAGGATAGTACCCATTGGCCACATTGCCTGCACCGTGATAAAACAGTATCTGGAAGAGGTGAGACCGAGCTTTACAAGGCCCGATTCACCCGACAGGCTCTTTATATCGAGACTGGGAAGGGGGCTTTCACGGCAACAGTTATGGAACATCATCACAAAACTTGCCCGCAAGTCAGGGATAAAGAGAAACATTAAACCTCATACTCTAAGGCATTCATTTGCAACGCATTTAATTGAAAGGGGAGCAGACCTCCGCTCGGTTCAGACGATGCTCGGCCACTCCGATATATCATCGACCCAGATATATACCCATGTCGATACGAAACATCTTAAGGAGATCTACAAGAAGTTCCACCCAAGATCATGATCTTCAACTTGACGTAATCAAAATTATCGGTCTTTTCTCTAATGAGCTTTACTTCGGAAAAACCTTTTGCTAATTCATTTAGTCTAATGGGAACGCATTCAGACCAGACGTCCGTTACGCCAATGCTTAAGCAGTATTGGCAGATAAAGTCCGAGATCGAGGACAAAGAGACCATCCTTTTTTTTCGATTAGGCGACTTTTACGAGATGTTCTTTGACGACGCCAGAATAGCCTCCGAACTTCTAGATATCACATTGACTTCAAGAAATAAGAGCGACGCAAACCCGGTCCCTTTGTGCGGTATTCCGTACCATGCGGCGGAAGGATATATCTCAAAGCTCCTCTCAAGCGGCAAGAAAGTGGCTATTTGCGAGCAGGTTGAAGACCCCAAAACGGCCAAGGGTATCGTTAGGCGCGAGATAATAAAGATCATAACGCCGGGCGTTCTGATGGAGACCGACAGCCTAGTTGCCGGCGAGAACAATTATCTGGCGGCGATAAATGAAGAGTTCGCGCTTGCCATATGTGACGTTTCGACCGGCGACTTCAGGGCGGCGGCCCTCAAGGACGTGGAACATCTTATAAGGGAGCTGGCAAGGATAGAACCCAAGGAGATCCTTGTGCCTCGCTCACTCTCTGAATCGCAGATTTTTTTGAAATTAAAACCGCTCCTTTCTGCTTCGATGTTGACCGTCCTTGACGATCCAAACTTTGACCCTCTGGTCAAAGAGGTCGCCCTTGAAGGCGTTCCAAGCGAGGCATATTCATCTGTAGGCGCCGTCATCAGTTATTTAAAGAACACCCATAAGAGGGAGCTTGGTCATATCAAGAGCGTTACTGCATATTCCGTCGATCAGCATATGGTGGTCGATGAGTCAACAAAGCGTAACCTAGAGCTCACCCGCACGATGTCCGAGGCATCGCATACCGGTTCTTTGAGCTGGCTCCTTGACCGGACAAGGACCGCAATGGGAGGACGCACCCTAAGAAGGTGGATGCTCTATCCTCTTTTAGACACGATAGCCATTGATGACAAGCTCGACGCCGTCGAGAGCATAAAGGATGATTTTAAATTATTCGAAGAACTAAAGAACGATCTTACCCTCATTGCAGATATTGAAAGGATCACTTCAAGGATAGTTATCGGAAGCGCAAATGCCAGAGAGCTGGTCTCCCTAAAGGAATCGCTTAAGGTGATACCAAGGCTAAAGTTGAATCTTAACGGCGCAGGCGGTCTTTTAGGGAGTATCGTAAAGAGGCTTGATGATTGCAGGGAACTTTTAGAGAAAATAGAGGGCGTGTTGGTCGCCGAACCTCCGTTATCTGTAAAAGAAGGGGGGCTTATAAAAGAGGGTTTTTCTAAGGAGCTGGATGAACTTCGCTCGCTTGCAACGGACGGCAAAGGGTTCATCGCAAGGCTCGAGACCTCCGAAAAGACAAGGACCGGAATAAGTTCACTTAAGGTAAGGTATAACAAGGTCTTCGGTTATTATATCGAGATAACGCATACCCATGCCGACAAGGTGCCGGAGAACTATATCCGAAAGCAGACCTTAGCGAATGCCGAGAGGTTCATAACTCCCGAACTCAAAGAATACGAGGAAAAGGTCTTGGGCGCCGAAGAGAGGATCCGCCAGTTAGAACATGAGTTGTTCACGGGGGTAAGGACGTACGCGGCGGAATTCGCCGGAAGGCTTGCAGAGACGGCCGACGCCTTAGGTCGGCTCGATGCGCTTGCTTCGCTTGCATTCGTTGCCAACGACAACCGCTACACAAGGCCCGTTGTAAAGAACGACGGCGAGATAAAGATAACCGGCGGGCGCCATCCCATCATAGAAAAGCTCAACAGCACGGAACGTTTCGTCCCTAACGATATATCGCTCAACATGAACGATTGCCGGATGATGATAATAACGGGGCCGAACATGGCCGGCAAATCGACCATCATGCGGCAGACGGCCCTTATCGTCCTCATGGCGCAGATGGGCTCCTTTGTTCCCGCAAGTGACGCATCAATAAGTGTGGTCGACAGGATTTTTACCCGTGTGGGAGCCTCCGATAATCTCGTTAAGGGCCAATCGACCTTTATGGTAGAGATGAGAGAGGCCTCGGTGATACTCAGAGAGGCCACGGATAAAAGCCTTATCCTCATAGACGAGATAGGAAGAGGCACCTCCACCTACGACGGTGTTTCAATAGCATGGGCGGTCGCCGAATATCTGCACGACCGCATCAAGGCAAAGACCCTCTTTGCCACGCATTACCACGAACTGACCGACCTTGCTCTCACCAAAGAGGGGATAAAGAACTTCAACGTGGCGGTCAAAGAGTGGAACGATCAGATAATATTCCTTAGAAAACTTGTGTCGGGCGGAGTTAACAGAAGCTACGGTATAGAGGTCGCGCGTCTTGCTGGGTTGCCGCAGGAGGTTGTGACGCGCGCAAAAGAGATTCTTTTAAAGCTCGAAAAGGGGGAGATGGTACTTAAGGGCGAAGAGACGAGGCAGATGGGCCTTTTTGAAGGAGATTCTCAATTGCAAAATATACTGAAAGGCGTTAATCTGGACACGTTGACGCCTATCGAGGCGCTAAATGTGTTGCACGAGATGAAAAACAAGTTATAGAGCGATTTTATTCTTCGAGCCTGTCGAGAAGATAAAGTCACTTCTCGACTCGTCCGCCGTGGACTGGACTCGCTCGAAGGGTGGTATTAGGGGGAGATAATGAAAAAATTGGTTCTCGTTTTTTTGGTCTATGGTCTATGGTCCATGATCTATGGTCTTTCTTTCGCCGAGACCGCCGATCAGGCCTACAATTCCGCGCACGAATGTTATGCCAACTTAAGGGGGGACGCAGGCGCCCAAAAACTTCGTGAACCGTGGGAAAGATGCATCAGGCTCTTCGAAATGGTGAGAAAGAAATATGCAAGGAGTCCCGAGGGTGCCGAGGCGCAGTATAGTTTGGGGCGCCTGTACGAAGAACTCGCGTTCAACTCCAAGAATCTGGCCGATTGGAAACGCTCCGTGAAAGAGTACGGATCATTTGCAAGGGCCTATTCCACCAACAAGCTGGCCGACGACGCCTATTTTAGGGCCGCCTGCATCGAGTGGGAGAAATTGAACGACAAGAACGGCGCCAAAAAGGACCTTATCAAGGTCATCAAATATTACAAGAACGGCGATAAGGCAGGGGAGGCCAAAAAATATCTCGAAGCGGTCGATGCCGGCACCCCGATGAATGAGACGGACCTTAAAGCAGCTGTTGTAAAGGTCCCGCCAAGAAAGACCGAGAACAAGGCAAAGTCCATAATAGTCGTCCTTGATCCGGGGCATGGCGGAAACGACACCGGCGCAATTGGCCCCGATGGGGTCAAAGAGAAGGACCTGACGCTCCCCATCTCACAGAAGATAGCGGCCGAACTGAAAAAACAGATAGAAGGCGTGCAGGTCTATCTTACACGCAACGAAGACAAGACCCTGGATCTGGGCGAAAGGGTAAGGTTCGCAGACAAAAAGAAGGCCGATTATTTCATCTCGGTCCATGCAAACGCTTCCAAGTCCGGAAAAGAGAGAGGCATTCAGACCTATTATCTTAACAATGCAAGCGATGAGGCATCGGAGAGGCTCGCCTCGCAGGAGAATAAATATGCCGGCCGCAAGACCTCCAACCTTGAAAAGATAATCGCTACCATGCTTCAGAACGAGGCAACAGACGGTTCGCGGGCTCTGGCAGGTTCGGTACATAAAAAGATCGTCTCCAGCCTTTCAAAGAAATATTCGGATATAGAAGATGACAAGGTAAGGTCGGCCCTTTTCTATGTGCTGGTCGGTGTAAAATGCCCGTCGATACTGGTAGAGACCTCATATATCTCCAACCCAAAGGAGGAGAAGAGACTAAAGACAGACGCCTATCAGAGAATAATTGCGGCCTCCGTTGCGGGAGGGCTTTATGACAATATAAAGAACTATAAACCAAAGACGTTATAAATAAATGATACAAAGACTAACAGAAGGCCTTGAACAATTCAGGAACGAACTCGAAAAAAGAACGTCTCTTTTCGATATACAAAAAATATGGTCCAACACCATGGATTCGGTGGTGAGGGAGCTCTTTGAAACGAACCCCTCCCAGAATAGCAGGATGGCGGTCTTCGCTCTGGGAGGATATGGACGCGAAGAGATGAGCCCATATTCCGATGTGGATCTCATGTTCCTATACGAAGGCGACCTTAAGGTAGTGCAAAAGACAGTTGACGGGGTGCTTTATCCCTTGTGGGATTCTAAGTTCGAGGCCGGGGGTGCGACAAGGGCCTTAGGCGATTGCGCCGCAATGTTCGAAGGCGAGATACGGGCCCAAACGGCCATGCTCGATGTGAGGTTCATTGCCGGTGACAGGGAGCTTGCGGACAGGTTCTTCAAGCTCCTTCATGGCAGATTTAAAAGCCGTCTCTGGAAGAGGCGCTTTGCCAGGGCCAAATACAAAGAGCAGGAGGCAAGGTTCGCAAAGTTCGGCAATTCTGTCTATGTGCTGGAGCCCCATGTTAAAGAGAGCGAAGGGGGGTTGCGCGAAGTTCAGACCGCACAGTGGATAGATAAGGTCCTCTTTAACAACGCCCACGAAAAGATATTGAGCGGCATGGAAGGAGAGGTGGAGTTCCTATTCAGGCTCCGGGCCCATCTTCATCTCCTGGCCGGAAAGAGGGAGGACAGGCTCACTTTTGAGAACCAGAAGGCTATCGCCGCCAGATTGAACCAGCCCATAGAAGAGCTTATGGCCCGTTATTACAAGGCGACATCCCTTATCCATGGAGGTTCAAAGGGAATAACCTATGGAGCGGCGCCGCTCTACAAGAGAATGATAAGACACTGGCGCCATGAACGGATAAAAAAGATAATAGGGGGAGCCCCTTCATGGCAGAGGCTTGCCGCCAACCCAGATGTCCTTTATCGGGCGCTTTTAATAATGCACGAAACCGGCGATATCGTCCGTCTAATACCATCGTTCAAGGATATCTATTTCAGGACGCAGTACGGCGCCTATCATGTCTACACGGTGGATGTTCATTCGATGTTCACGGTCAAAAGGCTTTTAGAGCTGGAGAAAGATGAGACCCATCATCTTCTTCACGAGGTCTATAAGAAGATAGGCAATAAGAGCATGCTTCTCCTCGCGGCACTCCTTCACGACATAGGAAAACTCCCCGAAAAGCATACGAGCCACGTCCATTTGGGCGCTGAGATCGCCAAAAAAGAGGCCTTAAAGCTTGGTTTTTCCTCGCACGATGCCGACAGGATCTCTTTCCTTGTCGAATCGCACCTTATAATGCCCAGAATAGCCTTTAACAGGGACCTTGCAGACCCTCATTTAATAGAGAACTTTGCCAATTCTGTAGGCGATGAAGAGCTTTTAGATATGCTACTCGTACTTTCTTATGCCGATATCGCATCCATAGGCCCCGACGTCTGGAGCGCATGGAAAGAAAAGCTTCTGGGGGAACTTTACAACTCTTCTAAAAAGTATATCGCCGGATTCAAGGCGCAACATTTGAAGAAAGAGATAGACCTTATAAAGAAGACGGCGATAGAGACCTACGACGGCCATGTGAGGATATGGTTCTCTTCGATGCCGGAGCGCTATTTTATGGCCCACAACATAGATTGTGTCATGTGTCATGTAGACATGTTCCGCAACTTTACCACCCAGCCGATACTGGTAAAGCATGCGGCCAAGGACAACCATTCCGAGTTCATCATCATGACCCGCGACGCCCCTGGCATATTTTCCAAGATATCCGGCGTTATGACGGCGCACAATGTGGACATTTTAGAGGCGGACCTCAATACCGGCAGGAACGGCGTGGTCCTTGACGTCCTGCGTGTCGTGAACGAGATAGGCGGTCCCGTACCTGAACAGTTGGCCTTAAGGGTCATTAAGACGCTTGAAGACGTGTTTGCATGCAAAAAAGAGGTGGATGAGCTTATCAAGAAGAGGGCGGTCATCTTTAAAAAGCGTGTGGCACCCGTAACGCCGCGTGTTGTCATGGATAACGATGTCTCGGCGTTTTATACCGTCGTGGACATAATGGCCAACGACAGGGTAGGGCTCCTTTTCGATCTTGCAAGCGTTATCTTCAAAGAAGGGTATTCGATAGGTGTCGCAAAGATCCTGACGGACGCCGATACGGCAAAGGATTCGTTCTATATAAAGGACCTTAAGGGTGAGAAGATCACCGCCAAGGAGCAACTTGACTCGCTCAGAGAGTCGATACTAAAGGTGCTTTGACATGTTCTGGATACTCTTAAGTGTTACCGTATTCTTTTTGTTCGGCGCGTATCTTGTGCTCGTCTGTATAAGGGACAGAAGGTATGAAAAGAAGTCGGTCGCTGAATCGATGAGCGATACGGTCTGGGACGACATTGCCCGCGAACGGGAAGAGAACCTTCAAAAGGCGCGCAGGTTCAAGGACGCGCTCTCCCGCGCCGCGCAAAAACGGTGATTGGTCATCGGCAAAAAGATAACAGATAACTGATTACATGCTTGCTGCTAAATTCTCAACGGCCGTCCAGGGCGCCCCTGTTCTTTACGAAGGCGGGACGGATGGTGTTTTTACGTCGAAGGTGGTTTTTATCATCTTATATTCGTGGCCAAAGAGGTCTCGAACCGTTATCGTAACGGTATATGTCCCATCTTTTGCATCGGATGGTAGCTTCAAACTGTTCGTAAGTTCAACTGCGCCTCTGGTCTCTATCACCTGATGGTAATCGACTATGTTCTCCTGATGAAGGCCAATGGAACCGTCGGGGTACCTTACATCAAGATCTTCCTGCAGCCATACCATTCGTCCGGAACGCTCATAGCCGTAGATGTCGGAGATTATAAATACGTTCTCGCCGGACTGAAAGACAGACGGCGTCCTTATGGTATCAGGACCGTTCACCGCGAACCTAATGTGCGTAATGGTCAGCTCTTTATATGCCGATTCGTCGGCATAGCTTCCCATGAACTCAAAAGTGGGATAGAAGTTGAACTTGAAGCTTGGTTTTAGGAAATTATTTTCGTTGTTCCAGCCAAGCATAAAGATAAAGCTTGATAGAAGGATCCATGCCACAAGCGCCGCTCCTCCGGGCCATCTCCTTTTCTGTTCGGTAACCAAAGTGTCCGCCGCGAGGTCGCCTATGCGCTGATGTTTTGGCGAAAGCCAGATAACAAGCAGTCCAAGCGGGTTAAGTTCGAAAATAGCCAAGAAGGTACGAACGAGCGATCCGGAAAGTGGGACGCTCGTGCCATCTTCCTGTGTTATGGCATATCCAAAGAGCCATTTACCCGGTGTTGTGCCGGTCAAAGATTCCGTTATTACATAGAACATCAATGGAACGAGCGGCGTGAACAAAAGGAGCCACTTGCTCGTTTCGGGATGGTCGGGAGATAGGAGCAAAAGATAGCCGAAAGTGGCCGCACCGGCCAGTGAAAGGTCCAGGAGAGCAGAGACGACCCTTCCCGAGGCGGAGGCGATGTTGGCCATCGTGATGCTATATTGGGTTTCTTTTATCCCATGTTTTTTAATGACGGTTGTTCCGGCCACGAAATCGCCAAGTCTTTGATGTTTGCGGGTCAGCTCCATGCAGAAGAAGGGGATGAACGGCAGGAGGTAATCAAGCAGCCTGAAAACGTTCCTGATAAATATCGAGGCCATCGCAGGGAACTCACCGTTCTTTTGCCGCACATACATCCAAGCGCAGAATTTTCCCGGAGTGGCAAAGAAGACGCTCTCAAAGATGAAATAATACATGAACGCGGCAAAGAAAAACGATCCGTTGAATGCCAGACCCTGCCAACCATAAAAGGGAAGGGGACCGGACCATGAGCCGTAGAACGCCCGCCTCGCAATGATGCCTATGAGAAAATAGAGGTAAAAAAGTACTGTCGAATCTATTAGAAACTCTGCAAAGCGTTCTCTCAGCGTTGCAACGGTCGCTCGTGCTTCCAGATAGGGCTCATCGTCCATCTCATGGACCTTGCCTCCGGGCCCATATTCTTCGGGGAGCATCTCAGAAACTTCGCTCACGTCTACAAGCTCGGTCTCTTCGGGTCTTTCAAATTCAGCCATAATGTTCTCTTACTACTTCTTTTACAAGGACCGGTTCGTCGCTGATTATTCCGTCTACGCCAGCCTCTAGCGCCTTTTTAATGTCATTAACTTCGTTCGGCGTCCATACGAATACCTTAAGTCCTTTGGCCTTGGCATGCCTCATTATGCGGCCGCCAAGGCTCGAAGTATGTATGTTAAGCCATTGGACCACAAGGATGTTACCAAAAAATAGCGCATCTAGGAAGAAAAAAGCTCTGGGGAGGAGCAAGAGCCCCCTGTCGATCTGAGGCGCCGCTCTTCCGGCCTGGTAAAGGAGCTCTTTACTGAACGAAGATAGAAGAACGCCCCTGAAACTCCCCTTGTATAGATCCAGCGTCTCAACCACATTTTTTACAAAGTCGCCGTTCTGTTGGGGCTGTTTTTTGAGCTCGATGTTTATGAACATATTCTTGCCGGCCAGAACCTCGAGCGCCTCTTTCAATGTCGGGATATTCTCACCGGCATAGAAAGGGTTAAAGAGTTTTCCTATGTCCACATCTTTAAGGTCTCTCCAGTTCGTTCTATGGATATGAAGATGCTTGTTTGAGAGCTTGTGAAGGTTGTCATCGTGGCAGACGATGGGGAGACCGTCGGCGGTGGAAAGGAGATCGAACTCAACTCCATCTACTCCCAGTTCGACGGCCTTGATGAAAGATGGTATCGAGTTTTCCGGCGCATATTTACGCGTTCCGCGATGGGCAAGTATCAAAGGCGGGGTTCCGGTCATATTTTATCAAAATAGCCCAGTTTTTGTTGCACAAGCGTTATTCCTGCTATAGCCGCGGTCTCCACCCTCAAAATAAGCGGTCCAAGGCTCAAAGAGACCGCGTCCGCCTTCTTGGCATATTCCACTTCATGAGAGGCGAAGCCGCCTTCGGGACCGATGATTATGATAGTGCGTAAGCTTGCCCCTAGCGAAGTCGAGGGGTGCGCGAGAGCAGAAGTGTTCAAGTCGTTCTTATCTTCACCTTCAAAAAACAGTATTTTTTGATCGTAGTGGGGGAGTCCCTTGCAAAGGACGGAAAAGTGTAGCGGGGCGAAAACCTCCGGGCGGATGGATGTTCCACACTGTTTCGCCGCCTCAAGGGCTATTTTTTGCCAGCGGACAAGTTTGGATGAGGAGCCGAATTTGGGGATGGTACGTTCGCTTGTGAATGGGATTATCTTTGAGCATCCAAGCTCCACCGCCTTTTGGATTATCCATTCGAACCGGTCGTGCTTGATAATGGCCTGCGCAAGGGTTAGGTCGGCGTTAGTATTCTGGTTCGTTGGCACGTTAGCCGAGAGCTTCGCTTCTACATGTTTTGTGCCGATAACGGTGATTTCGGCCTTCCAGCGGTTGCCACGGCCGTCGGTCAGCATTACCCAATCGCCCTTTTTAAGACGAAGGACTTGAGAGATATGCTTGGCGTCACTACCCGTAACGGTCGCCTTATTGTCCTTGATAGAGGACTTATTTATTAGAAATTGCGGCATCGTTATTGTTCAATAATACAGGGCACCTCTAAAAACCCATTGGCGTGTCATTGCGAGGGAGCGTAGTGACCGAAGCAATCTCCATAAATCAAGTGTTTGCTTAGAGATTGCCGCGCCCCTTCGGGGCTCGCAATGACAGAACAAGCAGGTTTTTAGAGGCGCCCTGCAATAATAAATTGAACAATCAATTATCATATGATATTAACAAACTCAATTACTAACTTATGCCATCATTTAAATGTCCACAATGCGGCGGCGAATTTCAGGCGGAGTTTGAGGGGAGCTATCATTGCCCACACTGCGAATACACGGTAGCCATACATCTTCACGTTCACGGCAAGATCCCCTGGGAGACGTGGCGCGAAAAGGGGAGATTGCGCGCCCTCTGGGAGACATGGAAACAGATAATGACCAACCCCGTTGCCTTCTATAAGCGCGTTCCCAAACACGGCAACTTTGTCCTTCCCATGTATTACGGCATTATCTGCCAGTCTATCGCCATAATCCTCATGTGGGCGTATCAGGCCGGTTTTAAGTCTATCCCCATCTTTCTTGATTATTCGGCGGCCTTTGGCGGCTATTGGCCATGGACAGCAAGAGAGATGACGCTTCCCTCTCTGATGATATTCCTGATGGCGCTTTTGGTCGTTGCACCTCTTTTTGCCCTGCTCGGGCTCTCTTTTACCTCCGCGCTCTATCATATCGCGTTAAAGATCTTTGGAGGCGCCAATCAGACATTTGAAGCTACTTTTAGGGTGGTGAGCTACGCGGCCAGCGCCCAGGTGCTTGCCATTCTTCCCATAGTAGGGACGGTGGTGGCGGGAATATGGACGCTCGTCCTTACGATAATCGGGCTTCAAAAGATGCATCAAACGTCCTACGCACGTGCCATTCTGGCGGTTCTTTTGCCGGTATTGGTATGTTGCGGATTCATGATACTCGTGGTCGTCGCACTTTTCGGTGCCGCGATAGGCGCATGGATGGGAGTTGAGGCGTGAAGAACGGTAATCAGCTATCAGTAATCGGTTGGTAGAAAACCTATGGGCACCTCTATAAACTACTCACGCTGTCATTGCGAGCCCCGAAGGGGCGCGGCAATCTCTAAGCAAACACTTGATTTATGGAGATTGCTTCGTCGCTGGACGCTCCTCGCAATGACATAACAATGGGTTTATAGAGGTGCCCCTATGAAGAAACTTTCTATTGGAATTGATCTTGGCGGCACAAATGTCCGTTTTGGTCTTGTTGACAACAACGGGAAGATAGTAAGACAGGAAATGTTGTCAGTCGGCAACTCTCGTGATCACGCATCCATCATTTTTCTCTTGTCAGAAGGTGTTAGGAAATTGCGAACACAGATAACTGATAACCGATCGCCGATCACAGGTGTTGGCGTGGGAGCCCCGGGTATCGTTGATAGCAAGAACGGCATCATTCTAAGGTCACCCCATTATCCCCTGTGGCACAACTTTCCACTTAAACGAGAGCTTTCAAAGGCCCTGAATGTCCCGGTATCTGTCGATAACGATGCCAATCTAATAGCCGCCGGCGAGGCATGGAAGGGAGCAGGTAAAAAGTTCAAGAACTTTATCATGCTGACGCTTGGTACAGGAATAGGCGGCGGAATTATCATCGATAAAAAGGTCTTTCACGGAGATTCGGGCTTTGCAGGCGAAATAGGGCACATGGTGATCGATTTCAACGGTGAGATATGCGACTGCGGCGGGCGTGGTTGCTGGGAGAACTATGTCTCAATAGACGGCCTTAAGTGGATGCTCAAAACGTCAGCCGCTCCCAATAAAGAGGAGCTTTTGGCGGCGACCCCAAAGAAACTTTTTGAAATGGCCAAGGACGGGGACACATCTGCCCACGCCGCGTGGAAAAAGTTCGGTGCATATCTGGGGGCAGGGATAGCTTCGCTCATAAATGTCACGGGGATGTTCAGTTATGTCATAGGAGGCGGGATAGCCAACGCGTGGGAGCTCTTCATTAACGAGACGAACAAGGAGCTTGCAAGGAGGACATACAAAGAATCGGTAGAGAGAACTGTTATAAAACGCGCCGAGCTAGGCGATTCCGCCGGCATTCTTGGCGCCGCATCTTCCATTGTCCGCCGCAAATAAAACCGCCCCATTTGACCCCTAAGGGGTCCGACGCCAGAGCGCTTTCCGGGGTTTGCCTTTTCGGTCGAACCACCGGTCGCTCGAACACCTTCCTCTGCCTCTTCAAAAACCGGTCGCATAGCGGACATTATGTTAATTTCGCTGACCGTGAGATCATGTACGCCTTTATTATATGGCTCTTCGCGGATTTGAGTGGGTCATTTGCGGGCACCTCGGCGTTAGCGGTGGTAAAAATGCCGCAATAATTTTCAGCCGTAGATATTCCTCATCGCGATAACCATACGCTCTCCGCATCAGTACT
>Ga0210019_1000597_pt1 | contig 44935 bp, 43 predicted proteins | sample CryGeyCG2114_020_2_FD_183969 | JGI IMG/M metagenome (GOLD analysis project Ga0210019, IMG submission 183969) | Groundwater microbial communities from aquifer - Crystal Geyser CG11_big_fil_rev_8/21/14_0.20 (SPAdes) (version 2) | ecosystem: Environmental > Aquatic > Deep subsurface > Groundwater ...
AAACAGGGTGAGCAAATTGATTTGCCATTCAGGTGGGAGCGTTGAATTTAGGTATCCAAAAACGATCCAGGCAATTGATAATAGAACGAGGCCAAGAATGGCGTCAGTAAGGCTTTCACGACCGTTTTGAAGTTTTGACGGATCGCCGGTAGAAAACACCAGTTGTATGGAGCCGATCGCAAATCGTACTAAGGCTAACAGAGAGGCAATGATAAGCGCCCAGGTCATGGTCCAGCTCATGGTAGAGGCAAAGTCCAAGCAGGAATCAAAGATTGCAATGTAGGTCTGGTTTGCCGGGCATTGAACGCCAATAACACTTCCGGTAAGGTTTTTCCAAAATCCTTGTGGATTTGTAGGGGTGGGGGGTAGCGGAGTTGGTGCGCCTACAATAGCCATTCCTCCCCCATTCATAAGACAGTTTTGATCTGTCGTACTTCCACAATAAACATTGGGACAAAACCCGTTTGGAGGGATAACACCAATCTCACAACAGGTTCCTGCGGTCATACAGGCTACTGCAGGCGTTGGGGTTGGGGTAGGAGTAGCTCCAGCAATGGTAAACTGTCTTGCCTGTGAACACTTGGAATAACCTAAAGAGCCCGAGCTATCAAAGGTGTTAATAGGGTAAATAAATAGTTCGTGGGGGCCTGGTGTTAGGTCACCTGCTGGAATTACTCCCTCTCCATTGCCAGAACGGTATAAAGTAATATCATACGTATATCCTGGATCATCTGGGCCGTTATAATCTATAAATAGACAGAACGTTGCAGGGTTTGCCTGTAAAGAATTTGTACGGCAATCGGCAGGTGAGCAGATAACGCTTACAATTTGGTTCCCTGATAGGTCGAGGGCGGGGGCTACGATAATAGTTGCAGCGGCATAGCCTGGATCTGGGCTGCACGTATCGATGTTACTGATAACTGAACATCCTGCTGCTATGGCTGACGAGGGTAGTAAAAGTCCCAAGAACATAGGGAAAATCAAAAGGAGCAGTTTATAGCACATAGATGACTTTATAGTAAGACATCTACGCTCGTTGAGCAATGTGTGGTTTAGATCGCGTTCTTGCGGTGAGTTATCCGAAAAGGGTGAGCAAATTGATTTGCCATTCAGGTGGGAGCGTTGAATTGAGGTATCCAAAAACGATCCACGCTATCGATAACAAAACGAGGCCAAGAATGGCGTCAGTAAGGCTTTTGCGGCCGTTTTGGAGTTTTGACGGATCGCCGGTAGAAAATACCAGTTGTATGGCGCCGATTGCAAATCGAACCAGAGCTAACAGTGAGGCAATAATAAGTGCCCACGTCATTGTCCAACTTAAGGTAGATGCAAAATCTAAACATGCATCAAAGATTGCGATGTATGTTTGATTGGCCGGACATTGAACGCCGGTAACGGTCCCTGAGAATCTTTCCCACAAGTTTTGCTGTGGTTGTTTGGTTGGAAGGGCTCCAGATCGTATCGTTCCAATCTCTGACATGCCAGAGCAGGCTTCGCCGGGTTGACTAACATCGCAGTATGAATTCGGTTGGCATTTGTTCGTTATCTCTGTTTGTCTACTTAGGTCGCAACAAACACCTACGATACATTCCGGGTCTCCTCTGTTTGGTGTTGGCGTAGGTGTTGCAGGTATGGTACTGGTAACGGTAAAAGTTTTTTCAACACTACAACGAAACGAATCGTCGGTAAACTGAGATGAATCATTGGTAATAAAAAACGCAACACGGTGCGGCCCAAGCGTAAGTATTTTTGTTAGTTCAGTGTTTCCGGTTGAGTCTATATGAATGTCTGATGCTTCCGGAGATGGGAGTGAATAATCAAAGGCAAGGCAATATTTTGAATTCGCAATTGTTGGTTCATGAATAGAAAATGTAACTCGGGTTCCGTCCGTTGGGTCAGGGGCTATTGTAATGTCAAGGTCTTCACCAGCGCAATTGACACTGGTTACTGAAGAAATACTCGTGCATGTGTTGGCCGCATAACTTGTTACTGTTGAAGTTAGGCTAATTGCGAACAACGAAAGTAGAAAACAAATTACGTGTAAGGATTTTGATGCCATTACCTAATATATTAGTCGAAACCCTGACGATTAACAACGTAATGAATACCAATCTAGTTATTAACTTTGTATATAACCGTTCCGTCTTGTTCATAGACCGAGGTGAACATTTGGGGAACGGCTGATCCAACGGTATATTTTTCACGTTCAAGAGTTCCCATAAAAATGTAGTCTATGTGGTACTCATCAACTATCGAGGTTACGAATTTTTGTTCGTCTGTTTCATATAGCAGTTTTACGTTTTCAATGCGTAGTGCTACTGAGTCTGAAGCATCCGACGCAAGGTCGTTTTTTGTGGTGGGTTGCATTGCGTCCATGTAGCTACCGCGCCATAACCATTCGTGGACGGGCCAGCCTAGTACAGTCGGTAATCCGGTATTTGATGCAACGCGCGCATAATCCGTATAGCTATCTCCAACAGCTTCGGCAATGACGGGTTGTCCTACTATATTTTGGTTAAGCCATTCAATTGCTTTGGCGTCGGCGGGATATTTTTTGAAAAGGTAATCCGTTCCGTTTATTGATGTTCGCTCGTGATTAAATCCACCAAAACCTTGTTCCGTTGCTTTGAGAGAGTATGTTGAGCCGGCAAGTAAAAAGATTGAAACAATTATGAGATAGAAAAAGGTTGTAAGTTTGCGATTGGGGAGTTTGGTAAGCAACACAACAATACTAAATCCGGAAACAATACCAAGCATAAGCCACGCTTGATAATAGAATTTAAACATCGTGTTTGCACGAAAATGCGTAGGGTATATATCACGAATAAAAATAATTTCAGGCAAAATAATAAGTAAAAAACTCACTGCACATAACAGAATAATAAACGTGTTTACATAACTTAAATTGTGAGTGTTGTCTGGTTGCCGCGTAGTTTTGTTGACATAAAAAAGATAGATAACACTAAGAGTAACTTGCATTCCCCATAGAATAAGAAGTTGCCATAACGGTGAATGTGAACCTAGGGGAACAATCCCGATTCCTTGTGAAATGGGATGAAAATGTTGCCAAAATGGTAGAAAAAGAACTATAGAGATCATGAGGATTGATACAGATTGGAAAGCAGTTTTTACTATAAGTGGCAAGGAAAATGATGAGGTGAGAATCGAGCGGAATGTTGGCAACACATAGGTTGATGTTTGATCGTTAGTTAGCATGGTTTGTAGTGTATTTCTTGTGAGAAGAACAAGTCCGGTAAGAAGAAGGTAGATTGCAAAGTCCCACGCGTTTGTTGCATATAACGAACCGATAGTTAATGTGAGTAGTGCGATTTGGGGAAAAGAATTTGCCTTGAGTTGAGTCAAGCTCAGCGGTTTAATTGATTTTTTGTGCGGTGCTGCAACGATTACAAAAAGTAGCGAAAGGGTAAGAAAAACAAGCGGGATACTACTTACATGACCGTGAAGATCGTTTACGATAAAGCTGTAAATGGGAAATTCGTGAATGGTGTATTCAATAAAACGTGTTGCATTAGGGTACCAATAACTTATTCCTTGGAGTGGAAGATAAATTAGTGCATGTAAATTTCCAAACAACACCACAAAAAGAAAACTTAAAAACCCTGCGACTATGCTTTTTCTGTGCAAAAAAGTTTTTTTCCCAAAAAGATATTGATAGGCTAGGGTTGCACTTAGAGCAAAGCTTTGAACGCTGGCAAGGGCCATGAGGGCTGACATCTGTAAGTGGTATCCCATCGAAGGTGCGACGTTAGCAAGTTGTGTAATAAACGCCGCAATATATTGTCCGTAGTAGTAATAGTTAATAGTTTCTAAAGCCAGATAATGATCGAGAGGTGGAAAGTATTGGGTGCGAAGAATTGAAAGCATAAAGCCGTAATCCATGAATTTTTCAAGTCCGTTTATGTCGGGTGAGAATCCTCGAATATATGTCCACATGCAAAAGACTCCCCACAATAGCAGTTCTTCGATGGCGATAACGAGTAGTTCTTTTTTGGTAAATGTTGGGATGTGTTTTTTGTACAGAGCAAATCCCCAGACGAGAACGATAACAACTCCAAGTGAGGCAAAACTTATTGTTCGGCTAAATGGTGCAAGGTGAAAAGAGCTTATTAGCCATACGATCCAACTTGTAATGAGAATGCCTACGATTTTGCTTAGTCCGAATCCTTTGTCAATAAATTGTGGAAAAATGTAGTGGGTGAGTGGTAATACCGAAAGTCCTAACAGTTCCAAAATTAATATAAATTGAAGAGATGCTTGTACGTCTGACATATCAATTAGGTGTTTATTGTATCAGTTTTACCAGTTTTCATCTTTATCTATGTTTTTAAATATCATGACTTTTGGGTGATCAAAAATGGTAAAGTTTTCGGGGGCGATATTGTCAGGAACAATGTAAGAGAATGAACCAAAGGTAATCCTCGGATACGATGTAAACGTTTTAATGAGTTGGTAATTTGTCCGTCCATTAAATAAGTCCCGATACCAGGCCGCAGTTTTGGGGTACAAGTCTTCGTTTAACAGGATTGATCGATATACACGTTTACTTGATAAAACAAGATAGTCACCTTTATCAAGTTGTGAGTTTAACGCTTGCAGTTTTGCGTCAGATTCTGTTGGGTACACATCGATTTGTTCCAGAATATAGGTACCGTTATTCGAAAATGGAAGCGCGTCATCCCACGCTTCGTAAATTATAGTGCTTTTTGCAGGAAGGTTCTTAAAGATCCAGTCTGAGGCTACAACTCGTGTGTTGGGTCCTGACAGTGCGGTTAGATACATAATTGGCCACATCATAAGATATCCAAAGAGTAAAACCATTGAAGTTTTTGACCAGCGCGGAAGGTGTGTGTGTAACAGTGAGTTAAGACTATATATGAGTACTGCTGCCGAAAGAATTAATAGGGGATACAAGGGTAGGTAATAGCGCATAAATTTAACGGCTGATCTTCCGAATACCAAAAAGTAGATGCCGTAGAAGAGGTAAAAAAGGGTTAATTGGGCGGTTGTGGTTCGTCTATTTTTCCATATAACAAAAAAGACTCCTACCATTGAAACTATGCCAAGCGGTATGCCGAGTCCCCACCAGATGATTCCATACAGGGGATCGATATAGGCAATTGAATGCAAAAATTGAATCGTATAGGGAAAAACGCTTGCATCAGAATTCATAGCAATCTGCGAACCCACCTGTGAGCTGTACTCAGCGTAATTTATGAGGGCATAGGGTTGTGTGATGAAAAATGCGAAAACGCCACCAAGAGTGGTAACAAAACCATTGGTCAACAAAAAACGCAGTTTTGAAGTAGGGAGGTTTTTGATATTCAGCGCAAGCCACAAAAAGGGAAATCCGAGTGTAACGATACCGCTAAATTTTGTTGCCGCTGATAGTCCTGCGGTGATACCAGCAAGTAAAAATGTTTTGGTTGAAAGACTGTCTTTTCGAACAAGAATCCAAAAAGTAAGAAGCATCCAAAATGAAAGTTGTGGGTCAGTAATAAAAAAGTGAGCGTTTTGGATAGGGAATACGGCTGTTGCATATAAAAATCCGGCTATAAGACCGATGTTGCGATTGAATAGTTTATGTCCAATCATTGCAATGAGGATGGTCGATCCGGTGTCAAAAAGGGTTGAAAGAAACCTTCCGACGTACAAAATATTGGGATACTGTGCTGCGGACATGTCTACTACTGATACAAGTGTTTTGGCAATTGCAAGAAGGTAAATAGGTAAGGATCCATAACTAAAAAAATCGGGATTTAAGTTATGAAGAGATAGTCGCTCAACTACAAACATGATCATTCTTTCGTCCGGGTGTAGTGCGATTGCGTTATCCCAGTTAATCGTTATTATTCGTAACGTAAAAGCTAACAACCCAAGGAGTATGAGCGATTTATGGTGTTTTACAAAAGCATGCATCTGGCTCTCATTCTCTCACAGAAATGGGAGAGTAGAAAAGTTGGGGTTGTGGTGAGCAGGATTAATGCTAGCGGTTGGATTGAGATTATCTCCATTTTTTCCACCAGTACATACCACCCGCAGCTAAACCTCCGGTTAGAAATAAACCTTTGAGTTCACCTAAATACACCTAAACATCGAATGTTTAGTTTTGCTTTGCATCAGTATAAACCTGCATTTTTCTTACAGAAACTGAGCGATTGTTGAGATGTGAATCTGCGGTAACATCCAGAGTTGACGTCCTTTGAGTTGACGTCCTTTCATATCAGTAAAAATGAGGGCTAGATATGGAATTCAACATTCACGCACATATAAAGTATTGTGGTTTGTCTTGAATAACAAGTGGCTGGCTGGTATAATACAAATATTCAGACGAAAGGGGATCCGAACGGCTAATTACCTAAGGAGCCCTTTTCTTTTTTCATAATCTTTTTTCTTATATCTCTGTTATCAAGACAATCAAAGTACTCTGAACCAAGTTTTTTGTATAAACTAGACGCGAATTTTTTATTCGGAAACAATAATTTTTCAAGTTTTCCTTCTTCGATCAAAAAATCTACCAACAATTTATAGTCCCCATCTCCTGAAACGAGAACCGCTTTTCCCGAGACCTCACTTTTATAAAGTTTCTTCATTAGGAGAAATATGATGTCAGAATCTACATTACCTTTTTTCTTTCCCTTCATTGCTGAGTTGTGTTCTTTAAATATAAGGATAAACCCAGCCTTTTGTATCTGTTCATACAATTCCTGGTTTTCTTCTTGAATAAATCCGAGAAAATAATAGGCATCGGTAACATGATATTTTTGTGTAAGATACAATCGAAAACGAGCAAGGTCTATTTTCCATGAATTATGAATTAACTTTGCGGTGCCCATGTGCAAGTTTTGCCCGTCAATGTAAGCGGTATTATTGAGAGATCGATTTTTAGCCACGACTAAATTTTATCATGTTTGAATGTTTGGCTTGGGCTACTAGGTTAGAATCTAAATGCTGGGTAACATTCAGAGATTACACTTATGTACACTAAGAACGGTGGGGAAAATTGCTACTCGCCTTTCTTAAAAATATACACGCTGGGGTGGTCAAATACAAAAAACGTTTCGTCTGGCGGGAAGATGTTATTCATACAATTTAGGCTCCACCACGCGCATTGAATGTCGGTGTTTATAAATGAGGCTTTACGTTCCCATCCATCTGTTTGATTAAATAACGTTGAATACAGTGCGTTGCCGTTTGGATACGCTGTAGGATTTTCAAGCCGTGTTTTATAAATACGTTGGCTTAACACCATAAAATAGTCAGATTCAGACAGCATTTTTTCCACAGAAGGACTTTGAATTTCATCAGAATCATACACATTATATAGAGTGATACGAGAGGTCGGAAATATGTCGTTTGTAGGAAGTATTCCCAAATCGTAAATTTCAGAACCGATGGTTTTGTTTTGTTGCACGTGAGGTTTTACCCATTGTGCGGCTTGAATTCGTGAATCTGTACGTTCGTACACTTGCATAAACCACAGTCCAGATAAAACGATCCATGCGGTCGAAATTGTCAGAAGTGAATTCCTTATAAATTTTTGCTCAAGGGTACTTACAAAGACTCCCACAAGAATCGCCATAAATGGAATCGCAGGAATCATATAGCGCGTCCATTTAACAAAAAGCAACATATGAAAGATAAGATATAGCGTTATTAATGCAACAAGCAGAAATACGTAAAATTGTTGGTTGTTAACAAAAAGATTTTTAGCGTTTTTTACAATCGAAACAATTGACCACACAAAAGCCACAACAAAAAGTAGCGTGAGCGGAATAGTAAAGATATACGGGAAAACCTGAGTTAGTTGGTACCAGCCAGGAATTGTTCCAATAAATTGTTGGGTATAAAACACCACAATGCTACCGTTTGCAACACCACCTTCATACGAAAGAGAGTTTGTAAATCCGCTCCAATCAAGGATATGGTAGGGCGATATCAAAAATGCAGACAAGGCACTCACCGTAAAGGTACTAATAAGATGTAAGGACAGTAGCGAGCGTAATGCCAAGGAGAAAGTTTTGGGTTTGACGCGCATAATGTGTGCCAGAATAACAAGCGGTAGCAACACAATAGAGGTGATTTTTGTGCCAATACTGAGTCCAAGTAAAACTCCGCTCACAAGGTAAGATCTTTTTGTACCGGTATCAATAATGGCAAAACACGAAAGTAACAACGCTAAATATTCCAGTGTCAAAAATCCCTCATAACTTACAAAGTGAGCAAACTGAATCATGCCGGGTGAAAATGTAACCCACGTAGCAGTTAGTAAGGAGATTGCGGGCGCATGTGAATTGTTTTCGAGCATTCGTTTGGTAACTATATAGGTAAAGGGGATGATAACGATTGATGCTGTTGCAGAAAGTAGTCTTCCACTAATCATGTAGTGCGAAAACTCCATGAGGTTGGTTTGAGTAATTGCGCCCATGAGTAGATTGTAAAAGTAGATGAGATATATAGGTCCGGCGCCGTATGCCCAAAACAACGGGTTTAAATTGCCTTTTGTGATTGAGAGATTGCTAACCGCCGATATTATGTTTCGTTCGTCTGGGTGAAAAAAATAACCTTCGCCCCAATCAATTCCATACAAACGTAAAAATGAACCGACGCCAATAAGGATTATTAACGGCAAAAGTTTTCTATATTTCTTCATTGGTGAGTATCGTCATCATACATAAATTGAAAACATTTTTGCGCCGTACATCCAATTGTACTATAATAACAACGCTTTACGGGAAGCGACCGGCCGATGGTTTTACTCATTGAGTCAAGCCATAGGAAAGTCCAGACTCCACAGGGCAAAGGAATGGAACGTAAGTTCCGATATGACGTAGGTAAATACGAGAGTGTTTACCTATAAGTACTGGTGTTTTAACTTCGAAAGAAGTTTTAAACAGGTTGTGAATTGACACGACTTGAGACCCACAGAGACGAGCCGAGTTCTTATCTCTTCGGAAGTGAACTCGGAGTGAAACGTAGCAGAGTACTGCTTTAACTAAAATTGGCAACAATTTTAATTATGGGAATCCCACCTGGAGCAACTCCCGATCGGTATCAGGTTGCCCGCCTTACGATACCAAGGATGGAGGCATAGATAGATGGTTGGTACGTCTTTTTTAAGACTAAACAGAATCTGGCTTACTACTTCTTGTAAAGCAATAAGTGACTGGCGTAAAGGATGAAAAAAACAATACCCTATATAGCTTTTGGCGCGTTATTTCTCGCGCTTGTTCTTAAGCATCCATTCATATCTAATGGTGAGGTTATGCCTGAGAATATGGCACGACTTGACGAATCTACCTATGGATTAGTTCTTGGCGTTTCAAACAGCTCCCGGCTTCCACAAACATCAACGTCTTTTGATGTTACAACAGACGTTGTTGTGTCAGAAGTTGACTATGAAACTCAAAGATTTGATACGGATGAGTACTTTATGGGCGAAGAGGTTGTTGTGCAGCAAGGTTTGATTGGAACATTAACTCAAACTTTTAAGGTGTATAGGTGGGATGGTGTTGAGGTTGATCGAAAAGTGGTTGGTAGTGAGAAACAAGATCCTATTACCAAGCGAGTTGCAGTTGGAACAAAACGAAGCTATCAAACGCTTGATACTCCGAGTGGTCCGATTACCTACTATCTTTCCTATAACATGTGGGCAACTAGTTATGATGGGAACTGCAAAGGATGCACAGGCAAAACCTATACGGGAACATTGGTAACACACGGCGTTTGTGCGGTAGATCCTCGCGTCATTCCGCTCTATCAGAAAGTGTATATTCCTGGTTACGGTATCTGTACTGCACTAGATATTGGTAGTGCGATTAAAGGTAATAAAATTGATGTAGGCTTTGAGGATGTGAAGAGTGGATGGTGGAGTAGTAGATGGACGCAGGTGTATATTATTGAAGATTAGCCCGTGCTGTAGGAATTGTTGCAAATAAACACGGTATAACGCATACTAAAAACTATATGGTAGATCTTATTGTTGCAGTATTTTATCAACCGTTTCTTAATGCGCTAGTGTATTCGTATTGGCTTTTGGGTAAGGTTATGGAGAATCCCGACATGGGAGTTGCCGTAATTTTATTCACAATATTTATCCGTATACTTTTGCTCCCACTTTCGATGGCGTCTACACAGTCTGAAGAAGAACGAATAAAGATTGGCAGAGATTTTGAGGATCTTGAGAAAAAGTATGCGCGAAGTGAACCACTTAAATTTACGTTAGAAAAACGAAAACTTGTGTCAACAAATAAGAACATTGTGGTGTTTGAAGCACTAAATCTTGGTATTCAATTTGGGATAGCAATCATCTTGTGGTTTGTTTTCAGTCATGGCCTTTCGGGTGATGGTCTTCATCTTTTATATAGTTGGATGCCTGAAATTGAGCAACCATTTAATCTTATGTTTTTGGGAACAATCGATCTTACAAAATCAAGCGTGATGTTAAATCTATTAAGTTCGGCATTATTGTTTGTTGTTGAAACGCTCAATATCTCCTTTTCTCCTATTCCGCCAACTAATCGCGAGCATCTCGTTCAAGTTCTGCTTCCGGTGATGACTTTTGTTTACCTTTTTACTATGCCTGCAGGAAAAAAACTGTTTGTTATCACAACCTTGTTGTTTAGTATTATGTTCATTTTTATTCGTGAGATTCACCATACGGTAGTTCTTGCAAAAGCGAGGTAAAGAGATTAAGGTTTATTCCCACACGTACGATCGGTAGGTCCATTCGATAAGATCTTTTGCGTCATTTTCTCGGTATGGACTATTGGCGATAACAATGATTATGGTGTGGTCATTTCTTGTTACTGAAACAATAAGTAGTCCTTGTGCAAGAGGCGTCCAACCAGTTTTAACCCCTGTAACGCCTTCAACGGTGCCTAAAAGTTGATTTGTAGTGGTCACGGTATACGTTTTTGAAGGGTTGGAAACAGAGGTAAATGTGTAGGATGTTTGATCAACGATTGTGCGTATAAAAGGTTCTTTTAGTGCAAACTGAGTTAGTACGGCAAGGTCAAATGCACTCGTTACGTGAGTTGATTCGTCGTATCCAATTGGATTCGTAAAGTGTGTTGATGATAGGTTAAGGTTTTTTGCTAACTGATTCATGTTGGAAATAAAATTATTGTAACCGCCTGATGGGTCGTTGATGGCAAGAGTGTACGCGGCGTCATTAGCTGAGCCAACAAGCAATGCATAGATGAGATCTTTTACGGTGAGAACATCCATTGGCAGAAGTTGTGCGGAGCTACCGTCGGATTGTTCGCGGATATTCGAAGGGACCGTAAGTGTTTGGGAAAGCTCGTATGTTTGGAGTGCTATAAGTGCAGTTGCAAGTTTTGTGGTGGAGGCTGGGTATTGCAAGAGAAGGGGATTTTTTGCAAATAGCGGTGTGAGCGTTTTCTCGTCTATGACGATTGCGCTTTCGGCGTAAACGGATACGTCTGACACGTCGGGATGTTTAACGGGTATCTCTTGCGGCTTTTCAAGGATTTCGCTAAACGTTATTATTGGTTCTATCTTTGGTGGTAGCGTATTCTTTGACTGTTGGATCCCAAGTACATCGCTTTTGGAGAGTAGTTGCTGCGGTGACATGGCAAAAATCCCAACCAGAATTACCAGTGCCACGGTAGAAATCATCCTGGTTTGTACTGATTGAAAATTTTGTAGCCCCATACGGTAGAATTGTAGCATGCGAACTCATTCACCTTATGCTAATTCGACCCGAGCCAAAGAGTTATTTTCACATGTTCCGTCTGGTCCTCGTAAACAGTTTGGCCAAAATTTTATTTGTAATACCACGACTATCGATATGATTGTTGATGTGGTGTCACAAAGTTTGCAAGAGAGCGAATCGATCGTTGAAATCGGCGGCGGATTAGGGGCTTTTTCGGTGCCACTAGCGGGGCTTTCGCGTACGCTTACCATTTATGAAATTGATCCGTTTCTTTTTCCTGTACTAACGCATGAGATGGGACCATTCCCCAACGTGTCGGTTGTAAACGATGATTTTCTTACCAGACAGTCACTTGTTGAGAAAGGTACCACTGCATTTGTTTTTGGGGCATTACCGTATGCTATTACCTCGCCAATCTTTCATCTTCTTATTGGTAGTTTTTATGAGCAGTGGAGAATGGGCGTTTTTATTATCCAAAAAGAAGTTGCTGAAAAGATGTTGCAAGAACCTCCCCAGGGTTCGTATTGGCATCATTTTGTATCGTTGTATTTTGATATAAAACGTGTTGCGATAGTTTCACCTTCTGCGTTTTGGCCACAACCGACTGTTGAATCGACCGTACTATCACTTACTAAAAAGGAACAGGTTATTGAGTTTGCTCCACGGGAGTGGTCTCGGTTTTTGCATGGAGTGTTTTCAAACCCTCGAAAAAAAGTGAGTGCATCAATTAGTGGAAATATCCTTGGTCAGGCGGGTGTAGATGGTTCCAAACGTCCGCAAGAGATAACTACTCGCGAGCTTATTGCGATTGCTCGTGCACAAAAATCGGCACCGATGCAATAAATTCTGCAATATCAGGATGAGGTTTTAGTTCGATCTTTCCGTTGTGCGCTTCGATAATTTGTTGACTTAAATACAAACCCAATCCGGTACCTTTATGGTTGGTGTGTTTTTTCGAACGTGCATATTTTGTAAAGAGTTTTGCTCCAATGTCTTTGGGAACTCCACCACCGTCGTCGCTTACCGAAACAAACACATGTGTGGCGTTGTTGTAGGCAGAAAGTTTTACGTAGCTTCCGGTATTGTTGTATTTGATCGCATTGCTTAAAAGATTTTCTATCGCAGCCGAATAGTGTTCCGGATCAAGTTTAATTCGAACCTGTGGATCGACTGCATAGCGGTAGTCGAATTTCAATGAATGTTCTTGTGCGCGTTGTGTGTATTCTTGGGCCAAAATATTAAGAATATGCTCAGGTGAATCAATGGTAAAACTAAACTTCATCTGGTCTGAAGATAGATCGGCAAGTTCGATTAATCTGTTTGCTTGTGTTTCAAACTCAGAAAGTTTTAAGTTTACTCGTTCAAGTGCAGTTACGTAGTCAGGACTCTGGGGCTCCTCTTCCTCAAGAACTTGCAGATATCCTTTTACTACGGTTAGGGGAGTCCTTAAATTATGTGCAGCGAGTGAAACGAATTCGTTTTTGAGTTCTTCTGCTTGTTGTTTGCGTGTTAAACGATTGCCGATGTTATTTCTTTCGTTTTCAGAGATGGTGTATAAATTTGTTGCGATTCCCGTTATTACCGTAAACAAAAACAAAAGCATGCTTTCGGTAACGCCGATCGAAAGGGGCACGTTAGTGAATTGGCGGAGGGCAAACAGGTAAAATCCTGCGTTTACGATGCCAACCGTAATGCTTGAGTTTAATCCGCCAGAAAGTCCATAAACACAGGAAATAAAAAGTAGTAGGGGAAAATATTCTGTCCCCAATAAGTCAAAACTAAAAAGACCAAAAATTACAATGATTCCGGTACTAACACCTAATAATGAGTACAGAGTTTGTCGAAAATTTGGGGTTTTGAGAACGTATCGTAGCGTAATAAGTTCCAGTACTTCACTTATAACAATAACGATACAGAAAGTCCAAAACATGAGTGGAATTGGATTCGTTAAGGCAACAATGCTCAACAACAAGAGTTTTACAGAAAGTCTTGCGGCAATTGCGATTTTATCGGGGATGGTGATGTGCGTGAGCGTGCCCATGATTGTTACGTAAACCATATCTCAAGGACAAGCAGTAGTGCAAGTGTTATGCCTGCTGTGATGGGGTTGAACGTGTTTGTTACGGATAAAAGAATAATGGAGGCGACTGCAGCTCCAAGCCATCCGCCTTGTTTTAAACCCTTCCGAACGTGAAATCTTCGGTCAATATATGGCGATAAAAAAACGCGAATTGGGTAAGTGACTAATGAAAATAATGAAGCGACTGCAAGAACTAAAAGAAAAAGAACGAGCATGACTAAACCGGTTTTGACTGATGCCACGCTTGATGTATTATTATCGGTGTATGGTGAAATATTGGTAAGTATGTATAGAATTATGGCGCTAGAGATAGAAAAAGTAAGGACAAGGGTTAAGTGGAATTTTTGCATGTTACCATTAGTATAAGATAACAAGGTATAAGTTATAAGAGGTAAGGGGAAAAATAATCATCATGACACTTGAAACAGTACTACTCGTCGCATCAGTGATAGGGATCATGTATCTTGGATATACGCTTATGCAGGTGACAAAACGCATGAGTGATATTTCAAACAACAAATCCCAAGATCAGTCGTTAGCTCAGCTTCATCAGCGACTTGATACCGTTAACGATCAGGTTACCAATCAACTTAACACGGTCACGCAGTCGCTTCTTAACCAGCTTTCATCAAACACACAGCAGATAGATAAACGTTTAACAGATACGAATATGAGTTGGCAAAAAACAAATCAAACGATTCAGTCGGTTACTAATAAACTTTCACAATTAGAAGAAGCAAACAAGCGCATTTACGATGTAGGTAAAGATATTTCAAGTTTGCAAGAGATATTAAAAGCGCCCAAACTGAGGGGGACATTAGGTGAACTTTTTTTGGGTGATTTATTAAGCCAGATTGTTCCAGCAGACCGATACACACTACAACATCATTTTAAATCAGGAGAAACTGTTGATGCGTTGTTAAAGTTACGTGATGGGCAAAGTGTGCCAATTGACGCAAAGTTTCCGCTTGAGAGTTTTCAGCGATTGATAAATGCTGAAACTGATGAGGCAAAAAAGCTTGCCAAACGTGAATTTGTGGTGAGTGTTAAAAAACGAATCGATGAGATTGCCTCAAAGTATATTGTGCCGGATGAAGGGACTCTTGATTTTGCGCTCATGTACATTCCCGCCGAAAACGTGTATTACGAAACCATTATCAAATCTGACGATTCTAACTTGGTTGGATACGCCTATGCAAAAAGGGTGATTCCTGTTTCTCCTAACAGTCTGTATGTGTATTTGCAAACCATTGCGCTTGGTCTTCGGGGGATGCAGATCGAGCAGCGTGCAAAAGAAATTCTTGCCGATCTGTCGCGGCTTCAAACTGACTACGTAAAAGTTACCGATTCTTATGAGGTGTTGGGAAAACATATTTCAAACGCCTCAGGCAAGTACGAAGAAACCTCCCGTCTCATGGGTAAATTCGGCGATAAGGTCGATCAGATTGAAGATAAAACCGAACCCGCGCAGATTTTGGGTTCGGTGGACGGCGAGATCGAGGCAGACTAGATTATGCAATAATAATATCGGATTGTAATATTACATAGAATGCCCCCGCCGGGTTCATGCGCTCACATAAAAATAAAGTCATCATTGATGAGGTACAGCGAGTGCCACAATTGTTTTCCTATATTCAAACTATTGTAGATGAGCAGAAAGTCATGGGTAATTTTATTATCAGTGGCTCGGAAAATTTACTCCTTTCGGAAAAGATCAATCAATCATTAGCAGGAAGGGCGGCATACATACATCTCTATCCTTTGTCTCACAAGGAACTTGTCGAAGCAGAAAAGGACAAAAAAGATGTATATCAACAGATTTTTACCGGTTCGTATCCGGCTATTTATGATAGAAAAGTCACCCCGATAGATTATTACAATCAGTATCTAGCTACGTATGTGGAGAGAGATATGAAACAACTGAGTAATATTGCGAACTTAAGTCTCTTCCGGAAATTCTTAGCTTTGCTCGCGGGGCGGACTGGTCAATTAGTCAATCTGTCATCGTTAGCAAATGATGTAGGGGTTTCGGTAGCTACTATTGAAAACTGGATTTCACTTTTGGAAGCAAGTTTTTTGGTTATTCGCTTGCAACCATATCATCAAAACTATGGGAAACGACACATAAAATCCCCCAAACTTTATTTTACCGATACCGGGGTAGCGTGCAGGTTGTTAGGTATCTCGTCTGCACAAGAACTACAGAAGCATTATCTCATTGGCGGGTTATTCGAAAATTTCATTATTATGGAGATTAAAAAACATATTGCGAATCACATCAGTTCGTCACAGCTATATTTTTTCCGAGATAGCAATGGGAATGAGGTTGATGTCATAATTGATAGCGGCTTAAAACAAATTCCTGTCGAGATAAAAGTGGGGGGTACATTTTCGAAAGATTTTACTAAGGGTATTGAGTACTGGCAAAATCTGACAATGACAAAAGAAGATGATTCTTTTGAACCCGGTTTTGTAGTTTACACTGGTCAACAAAAGCATGAGGGTAAAAATTACTCGCTACTACAGTGGAATGCACTCGATGCGCTTTTTGAGAAAATTGCATTAGATACTGCTGGTTAGTCATGAATCACAGCACGAATTTGTCATTGACCGCAACGGATGCGGCGGGGAATTCAATTTCGTATCCGCCCATGACGCTAGGGATGGCGGTTAGTTTGGCAGCCACGAGAAATTCTGCATTGCTGTCGTTCCTAACTATACCAATTTTTTGCCCTCGGCTTGGTAGCAATTCGTAATAGATAATAGTGTTTAATTTTAACATGGGTTTATTTGACGACATACGCGAGGTAGTTAGAAAAATTCCCAAAGGAAAAGTTTCAACGTACGGGGATATTGCCGCAATGGTTGGTACTACCGATGCGCGAAAGGCGGGATGGGCTTTGCATGGAAATCAAGATAAAACAATCCCGTGCCATCGCGTAGTTAAAAAAGACGGAACATTGGCAAAAAACTTTTCGCTTGGTGGATGGGATGAACAGCAAAAATTACTTGAAGCAGATGGTGTTGTGTTTACAACGGATCATCAAGTGGATATGGAGACATACCGTTGGAATGGTGGCAGATAGTATCCTTAAATTAAGCAGATCTAGTAGATATAGCAAGTGCAAAACAAGATGACTAATCCTCCAGTACGTCATGCTGAATCCATTTCATTATCTGGATCCTGAAACAAGTTCAGGATGACTAGCTGAAACAAATTTTTTATGTCGAGTAAGGTTGATGTGGGGTTTTCACGAAACCCAAGAAACACTGGTCTTGTCTTCCGATTCGTATTCTTGAGCTTTGAGTGAAAGATTGTAGTCTTCTGCTTTAGTCATGAGTTCTTCAAAGTCATCCATTGACATAAATACACCTTTAGGTTTACTTCGTTGAAGAACATACACGGGTGACTTGCGAATTTTGCTAAACACTTCAGCCGTGTTATATCTCAAATCAGAAATTGTAGTACTATTGTCATCTCGCAAAAACATATTGAAATTATAACATAATTATTATGATTTTGTTTCTTGGATGTTGAATAGTTTTAGAATATCTTTGGTTTTCCACTCTTCGCGTTTGATGGGTGTTACGGCGTGTGGACATACAAATTCTCTATTAGAAATTTGTGTAAATGGCTCATGTGGCAAGTAATAGAGGTATACAATTTTTTCGACATCAAGTTTATCAACTCCGCCGGGAGTTATAATTTCAATACCCGTTGCTGGTTTATTTTCATCCCACGTATGTAGCATCCACGTTAGCTTGTTGTTGGTAAGAGCTGCAAATGCAAGTGCATTGTTCAATCACCTGCATTGATTTTGAACCAGTATTTAACTACTATATAAATACATGGATAAACACATGGGTTTTGCCCTCATTGAACTTTTGGTCGTAGTTATAGTTCTTTCAATTATTGGAATTGCCGGAGTGGTGTGGTTTGGAACGCAATCAAGTCAAGTTGCTACTCCGTCAGTTAACTCACCCATCATTCCTGCTTCCATATGCTCAGGAATATGGCAATAATCCATCCAGCCACGGGGGTTCATGACGTCCAATGCGAAACCGCACTTTGGACAAGTAATGGTGGCTTTTGTTTTTGCGGTCATAATTCATTCTCTCACCTTGCCAGCTTTTCCGGTGACTGATTTTTGTAAGTATTGATATATTTTTGGATCAAGGCTTTGTTTACGGTTTCCAGTTTCATCATTTTACCCCAAGAGGCCACTACAATTTTATTATCGTTACCAGAACGAGGAGAAACAACCGTGCTTTGTGAATTCTGTTTACCTAGTTCTTCTAAAACGTTAATCTCATCTTCAGGGATATTTTTGTACGAAATCCAAATGCCTCCATGCTCCAAATTATGTACCCCCGCTTTGTCATCAATTTCTTTACTGTACACACCCCAGTTTTTGGCCTCACCTAAGTGTGAACCCGAAGTCGGCGGATTGGTTTGATACTCAACACTGGTTCCAGCAGATACATGATCGCTACCTTCAATCGAAAACCCCTCCACTTTCCCCTCTAAGTAAACAGCTTTAACCTCTTGTTCAAACGCAATCTGTTCCGGCGACTTTTTCGTTAACGCAATGAAACCCACGATGATCAAAACAATAATGATTCCAGTTAGACCCCAGTTACGGATTTTCTTTAAAGTGTCCGCCTTCTGCTCGCGTTCCCAACGTAACTCTTTGATTTTCCCCTTTCGCTCACGTTTGGGTAGTGCGTTCCATTCTTCGGGATAATCCATATTAATGATCTCCTCCTTCTCCTGCATGCCCAGCTCCTACTCCACAAATCAGTGGATCATTAATTTTCTTAATAGTTAGGTGAATTGCAAATAAAAGGATCCCTATTCCCAGTAAGCCGAACTCCTGACCTCTAAAAGGTAAGAAACCCAAGACTGCTGTTGCCGAACCAAAACCAATTAAAGAAGTTAAAACTACTGATCCACAAGAGGCACAACCAACCCCCAACATACTAGTAGTCACTCCCACAGCCGACATCCCCATTGACTGCTGAACTCGAGCAGTTTGTTTAAGGTAATAAATCAAAAGACTCACTTGTACTCCTGCCAAACCGGCACTCATAAAGGTAACAGCACGAGAGAGTGGTGTGAAATTAGTTTGTAGTGACCCTAGCAAGCCGGTGAGGAGATTGGTTTTTTGCCACAAGGTCATGGTAGAGCTCGTCATGGTTTTGGTAATTAAGTGAAGATTGGGCAACCAGGCGGCAAAAGCAATTACCATAAGGGCAACTGTGATTGCCACTGTTAAATACTTTGGTTGGGTCACTATCTTCAACACCGTCATAACTATTGGAGTAAAGGATCGATTATGGCTTGGAAAGCGGCGTATGGTTGGGCACCCACTACTAAATCACCATCAATCTCTCCGTTACTAGTCGATTTGCCAATCACAAAGGTAGGTGTGCCGGACGCTCCTGCAGCGGTTCCGTCAGCAATATCTTTTTTAACTTCATCCGTCTGAGCTGGATCTGACAAACATGTATTAAATAAACCGAGATTTAATCCCAAGTCGGTAGCAATAGTGGTCAAATTCGCTTCGGACAAACCATTACCGTTGGATATAGTTCTGGTAAAGATTTCATCGTGGTATTTAAAGTAGTCGGTATCCCCGCCTTGCTTTCTGGCGCAATTGGCAGCTACCGCTTCTTTGGTGGCCATAGGATCATGGAAAGATAATGGGAAGTCACGGTAAACGATTTTTACTTTGCCAGTATCGACATATTCTTTGACAATTTTGGGAAGTGTCTCATCAAAGTGGCGTTTACAGAATGGGCATTCGTAATCAGAAAATTCAATAATAGTAACAGGGGCATTTTTATCTCCCAAGACCGGATCGTCATCTACGGAAGTTATCCCCTTCGTTGGTTGTTTGGGAACCGTAGGCGTCTGTTGTCCAGGTGAAACCATACCGGTGGGCTGGTTAGTCCTAGTATTGGCTGCGTTTATGTTACTAAGTCCAAAATACAAACCACCCGCAATAAACGCCCCCGCAACAACGATTGCTATGGGAGTACTTACTCCATTTGATTTATATGAATCTTGCATCCCCATCTCCTACAAGAGTAGGAGATTATTTCCCGATTGTCAATATGTAGATGAGAGCAAAAAAGAAGCGGGAACTAAAGGGGTAAAGTTGTGCGTTTTATGGCTTTTGTTGTTAGTGCAATCTGTCGTTAGGCACTCTTCTCCTACCTGGCAGATAGCATTGCTTTCTAAAGTAAAATCAGCGACAACTTGGCTGGGCTGAATAACGGCTACACCCAGCATCAAACCTAAACTTAGCAAACTGATACTTAACTGTTTAAGACTGATTCTTTCCAAAGAGTACTTGTTGCTTACTAAAGACTCAACCCGCTTTTCAATCGGCGAAGTGGCAAAGTGAGGAATAACACCACCGGCATATTGGAGATTTAAAGCTAGCGAATCACACAAGTGATCTTTGGTCTTCTGTTTCTCCACCACAAAAGCATCCGCTGCCAATTCAAACTCGGTTTTTAACTGCCGGGCTAAATACTCGACCAAAGGAATAAAGAAAAAGAACGAACTGACGAGTTTGGATAACAACAACCCCAGGAGATGGCGGTTACGAATGTGATATAGCTCGTGGAGCACCACTGCTTCCAGTTGTTCCTGAGACAACTTTGCAATCAGAGCTGCTGAAACAACAATCTTTGATTTAAATAAGCCAATTGTGTAGGCGGTCAGTTTATTGTTTTTGACTACTTCTATAGAGTTGTAAGGTAAATCATACTTGTCTATTATTTTCTTTAGATTGTTAGGTAGTGCCTCCTCAGTTTGAAACTGGTGTAACCGCCTATGAGAAACGATGAACTTTACCAATTGAAACAAAGCAAGACTAACACCGATGGCGGTTACGAGTAATATCAGAGAAGATAAAACCCCGTCGGGATTAAAGTGAATATGTTTTTGGATATTTCTGAGTACTTCTCCGCAGGCGGTAATAAAAAGTTGCGGATGGAGAGTAGTTTTAGTCATCAATAAATAAGTTCCCAAAATAAAAACCAAACTTGATATGGCCACAAAAGTGATCGGTAATGCATGTCTGTTTTTCATTTTTTCTGTAATTTCTCGATTAACTTTTGACGAGTTTCTGCGGAAATATCATCTAAACCATCGACAAAAGCAATCAGGGCTTCTTCGCCAAATTGGCTAGTCAAATGACCCATTGTCTTATTTAATAGAGACGATAAGACATTTTTCTGTTTAGCTGCTGACTTGTAAACGTGGGTTTTCCCTTCTAGCTTTCGTTTTAGCAAACCTTTATCTACCAGACGAGTCATAATGGTTTGAATGGTGTTATAGGCAATCTCTCGATTTTGACCTAAGCATTCAACAACATCTCTGGTTGTACAGGTATTGTTTCCTGCCTTGCAGGAAGACAGGTTCCAAACACAACTCATCACCTCTTGCTCCAGTGGTCCCAGTGAGATATTTTTCATACCTACAAGTGTAGGTCTTAGACAAAAATATTTCAATAGAAAAATATATAGTTAAACAAAAACAGTATGCCTAGGTCATTTGGACCTGGTAACCTACAGGGCTAGCTATATATACAAAAGGTTTAACTACCCGCATTGATTTTGAGACAGTATTTAACTACTATGTAAATACATGGATAAACGCATGGGTTTTGCTCTGGTTGAACTTTTAGTTATTGTCATAGTCATTTCAATCCTTGGAATTGCTGGAGTGTTGGGGTTTGGAACACAATCAAGTCAAGTTGCTACTCCGTCAGCTAAAAACCCTCAGGTTGAACGTGTGGGAAATATTTCAGATACGGTAACTCTAGAGCCACGAGAAAACATTATTAAGGACAAGATCGTTTTTACCAGGCTAAATGGGAATATAATTCTGTACGATATTAATACTCAAAAAGAAATTCAATTAACGTCATATAACGGAGTAATGGATGCTATGTACAACCAGTCTGGGACAACAGACGTAACGTATCCGCAGTCGTTTGTATTTAGTCCGACACTTATAAACACGCAGGAAGTTGGGTTTGGCAAATGTGATGTGTTTGATAATGGAACAAAAGATAAGAATGGGGTACGTTTGTATTCTGAATGTGGGATATTTAAAATTGACCTTAAAACAAAAAAAGTTAGCAAAGTTTTGGTTTTGAAAAAAGGGGTTGGTCTGAACAATGTAGTGTGGTTTGACGATCAGACGTACGCGTATATTACGACAACACCAAATTGGAAACTTTTCTACGTTAACGGCAATACAGAAGTAAAACTTCAAGAAGAAGAGTACAAGGCATATGGAGATGAGTATGGAGTGTATTCAAACCTTTCATTTTCACGTAATGGTAGTTATCTTTTGCAGGCAAGCCCGTCGTTTCCCCGAAGTGACAAGGATTTTAAGGTATATGCATATGATTTATCAACATATAAAGAGACTATTGTTGAAAATGCGATCATGGCAGAATGGTTGGATAAAGATACCTTTGTGTTCAACAAATATCCGACGAGTACAGAAGGGCTATGGAGATACGATATGATAACAGGTGAAAGTACGCAACTTCCCGAAACAATTGAAAACGATCATCAGCCAATTCCTCGGCGAGGCCAGAATGTTTTTATGTATGACCACTATGATTCGGGCACGGGTGGGCTTCGGGTTTACGATGGTGAGAATGGGAAACTCAGTAAGTTTTCATTTGGGTGTTCATACTATGGTTGGGTAAACCCAGAGACAATCATTTGTAAAGGGTTAAACGAAAGTCCTATTTTCAATGTAACGTCTGGAGAGCAGAAAGGGTCCATATATGCATTTGATTTCAACAACTTTGTAACAGAATATAATGGAAGCTATGCAAAATACGAAACATTCATTTATCCTTTGGGAATAGGTACGTTTTAAATAATATTCATGATAAATAACAATGTTGGAAAGAATCAAGAAGGCTTTAGTATTATTGAAGTCGCGGTGATTGTCGTAGTTATCGCCATTGTTGGAGCTGCATTGTTTATTGTGTTTCGTAATAAACAGCAGGCACTATTACCTAAAAATCCGAGCGAACAAATTCAAACGACGGACAATGTGCAAACATTGTATGAAGCGTATGGGCAAGGGTTATCTACGACGTGTAATTTTATACGCGAGGATATCAGTTACACGGTTGTTATGAAAAATGGGGATTTCTTTTTTATGGTAAAGACTACTAATAACACTTCGTTTGTTGTTATGAAAAATAACACTATGTGGAATTGGGATGAAGGTAGTCGAGAGGGGAATGCGACTTCATTTAGAGATGAAGATGCGGATGGGCTTGTCACTATCAATTTATGGAATTTTGCAGAAGACAAGCAGTTGTATGCATCGTCTTGTTTAGAAGATTTGCAAATATCTGACTCAATGTTTGTTCCTCCGTCCGATATTGTGTTTGTGAATGCTCTTCAAGAATCAAGGTCGGAATTGAGCTCACAACTAAACATCATAAGTGAGTTGAGCAATACGTATCGTGATTTATTTCAATCCCTTGTGGGTGAGGGTAATGTTCCAATTGCAACATCCGCTCTTGAATCTTACAACTTGTCGCTTGAAGGTACTAATGTTGTGTGTTTGCGTAGTGCGGCTGGAAGTGAGACTTCCTACGGTACATCATATTATAACAATGGAATGGTGAGGTTTGAAGGAGGCAATAAGGGAATGGCGACTGAACGAGATGCAATAGGAATATATGATGGTAGCTCGCTTTGGGTGTGGGGTGCAGGAGAAACTAAAGGGTTAGTGTTTAAGGTAACAGAAAATATGACTGAGGCAGAATTATTGCAGTTGGTTCTGTTGGGTTTGGACGAGGATTCTCTGCTTTGTTATGAATACCTGTTCTCAGACAGCATATTTGATGTCCCAAGCAATGTAGTTTTTGAATAATTATGATGATGCCTATACTTTTATTACTAATCTTATTATTGACCGCTGGGGTAATGTTCTATCAAAAAAGAGAGAAAAGTGGCAAAATACTTATCCCGGTTATTGTATTAATTCCAATTATGGTTAGCGCGTTGTTATGGTTTTTATGGATTGTTTTTATGGCTGTATTTGTTGGACCTTATTTAGAAAGCGGTACTACCACAGGGTTTCATAATCTGGGTACTATTGCGTATGAAGTAAAAAGTTGCATTGATGGTGTTGATCCTTATTCTCTTGATAACATTCAAAACACAACAGTGACTTCTAGCTGGATGGATAACAATAGTCTACAAATAAATACACAGGTGGGTGTATTGTGTGGTGGGGAAAATGTAACTGCAATTAATACCAGGACTTTAGGTAATACGCTTTTACTATCATATACATCTAAACGAGACAATGAGTATACCCGTTGCGTGTGTGCAAAAGAATTGATCATTACTATTTCTGATATTGAAAAGAAAGATTATGACATTGAATGGGAGTAAACATGTCAAAGGGTAAATTAACTGGGCAAGACCCTTGTTAAATACTTCGGGCGTTTTATATCGTAAGTCAGAAATTGTGGTACTGTTGTCGTCTCGCAAAAACATCTTGAAATTAGAACATAATTATAGTTGTCTCAAATCAATTTGATATAAGGTGACAACTTTGAAGCTATCCCTATAGCAACAAATTGATACACTTAATTCTATTGGATGATCAATTTATTTTGGATAGCTATAGGATAAGTTTGTTTCTTGTATGTTGAATAGCTTTAGAATATCTTTGGTTTTCCATGCTTCGCGTTTGATGGGCGTTACGCCGTGTGGACAGACAAATTCTCGATGGGAAATTTGAATAAAATCTTCGTGTGGTAAGCGATATAGGTATACGATTTTTTCGACATCAAGTTTATCAAGTCCGCCGGAAGTTATAATTTCGATACCCGTTGCAGGTTCATGTTCATCCCACGTATGAAGCATCCACGTTAGGTTGTTGTTGGTAAGTGCAGCAAAGGCAAGAGCGTTATTTTTAAAAGGTGATGCCCATACAACAGCTTTATCATAAATTCCTACTTGGACTAATTTTTTAACATCACTCTCGTGCACGAGTTCTGGTTCAAATTGTTCAATAATAAACGGCGATCCACGGAATAGATTAGGATGGGGAGCTTTAGGTGTCATTATTTTCTGAAAATACTTGCCTAATGACTTCTTCAATCGGGATTTCTGCAATGTCGATGTCTTCAACGGGAAGTTGTGAAAGCATAAGGCTTGCTGTTTTTTTCATTCCCATACGTGGAACACTAAACACCGTTTTTAGTGGGCTATACGAAAGAATCGTGCCATATTTATATAGCTGTTGTTCTTCAACTTCGGTGTCAAAAACCAGTGTTATTGTTTTGTGTGAGGCATAGGTATGCACCAGATCGGCAAGTGATCCATCGTATCCAAGTGATCCGTTGTTTATTACAATTACTCGTTCACATAACTCTTGTACATCTGCCATATAGTGGCTTGTGAGAATAATTGTTGCGTTGTACTGCTTGTTATAGTTTTTTATAAATGACCTGAGCTTTTTTTGCGTAACTACATCAAGTCCAATAGTTGGTTCATCTAAAAACACAATGCTTGGATTGTAAATTAATGCTGCTATAAGTTCGCATTTCATGCGCTGACCAAGAGATAGTTTGCGGACTTGTTGCTGTATAAAATCCCTGGCATCTAGCATGTCAACTAATACATCAAGGTTTGCCTCATATTGATCGTCAGATATTCCGTACAGTTGTTTTTGTAACGTAAACGTATCAACAGCGGGAAGATCCCAAAAAAGTTGGTTTTTTTGTCCCATGACCAGACTTATCTTTTTCAAAAAATCGTGATCACGCTCGTAGGGAGTATATCCTGCAACAGAAAGAGTTCCATTGGTAGGAAACAAAAGACCACTTAACATCTTAAGTGTGGTAGTTTTTCCTGCACCATTTGGTCCAATGAATCCCACAATTTCGCCTTGTTCAATTGAAAAGTTTATGTTTTTTACAGCGTCAATGGGAGTATACGTGCGTTTAAAAAGCGCTTTAAGACTTTTTGTTAGGCCTGGTTCTCGTTTGTGAACCATAAAAGTTTTTGAAACGTTTGTTACGGTAATCATATTAGCTTGATGCACTGCTGTAGTGTTTGATCATCTGTTTCCAGACCCGCGTTGAAGCGTACAAAAATCCAGCTGCTACTACTATTGATAGTAATACATTGCCAATCGATATGCCATGCAAAAGAGTATCGGCGGGAAATCCTGCCGCAATGGTTACCGGCAACACAATCAAAAAGAATACCTTGACAAGTCCTTTGTACATGGTGGGTGGGTATTGCCCGAACTGATACAAATCAATCACAAGCCTGGCTAGACTTGCTGAGGAGTTGGTGAACAAAAATGCTAACGATGTGAGCATAGTCATTACGGAATAGAAAACAATAATTCCGCAGATAAACAGTATGATCGAGACCAAAAGTTGTGCAAGTGTAACCGTAAGATTTAAGTTGGTAAGTCCAATAAAAATCATAATAAATCCAGGTATTGTTGATACAAAACTTGAAATATATGTTGAAGATGCGGTGAGCAAAAATTGTGAGTTTGCAGGTTTAAGGAGCGTAAAGTCAATGTAGCCATCTTTTATTTTTGAGGGTAGACTACTTAAATTCCAGACATAAAAAAGCCCAACAATGAGTTCTGAAAATACGGTAAATATGCCAATAAGAACCCACATCTTATCCTTACTCCATCCGGCAATGTCCGAAACATTTCCAAAGATTACATAAAAGAATACGATAGTAAGAACAATGTGTCCTATCTCGACAAAAAGTTGAATGAAAAAATTGGTTCTATATTCCATTGATTTTTGGATCATGATTTTAAGGTACGACCAGTAAACTTTGCTGTGCAGTGCGAACGAAAAAGATACATCCTTTAGTTTTGTGCGTAGTTTAGTTGCCATATGCGTCGTATGTGCGGAGTCCTTTTTTCCACATGATTCCCGATATGACCATAAAAAGTATTGCCCACAGTAAGATTTGGAAAATGTCTTTGATAAGTATCGACGGGTCTCGGTTTGATAAAGCGTATGAAATCGGAACGTAGTACAAATATTTAAAAGGTAAAAACTCAAATATTCCCCGGACTGCATTCGGTAAAAATTCAAATGGAAAACTAACGCCAGCAAATATACCAAAGAGTGCCGATTTAAAATGGCTGAACCACCAAATGTCACTGATAAAAAATGCAAGGGAACCCATTAACGAATCCAAAATCCACATAGTAAGGAGGATAAGTACGCAAATAATCGCCGCTGACATAATTCCTAAAAATGTGAACACGTGTACGTTTTGCCACAGTGAAACTATAACAATAACCATAATATATAGAGGTGCTGCAAAAAGTAGAGATGATACTTTGCCTGACATAAATGAAGCAAAGTATGTTTTCCATACGTTGAGCGGTTTGACTAAAATTTGAGACAGTTCACCGTCTTTTATAGAATTTCCCATTTGATCTGCACTATTGACCCGTGTGATTAGTCCAATAAGAGGCGTGAAACTGTAGTATATAAGTGTTGTTGAAAGAGTTAGTCCACCAATTGTTTCTCGGGATTGATACACCACAAGCCAAAAAACAACGATGGTTAGAATTGCTATAAACGAAGAAAGAATTGATGTAACTACTTGGGTGCGATATTCGAGCTCAATCGAAAAATGACGTTTAAATATTTCAACATACGTTTTCACCAGCTAATTGTAGAATGTAAGACGGGTTTATGCCAGTAGACGGATGTGCTCGCGGTTGGGGTGACATATAATGAGTTCATGTCTGAGATGAGACTCAATGAGAACCAAAAAAAAGCAGTTGAGTATGATGGTGGACCGCTTTTAATTATTGCGGGCGCTGGAACAGGCAAAACCACCGTTATCACCAAACGAATTGAGTGGCTTATCACTCAAAAAGGTTTAAAACCTGAGCAAATTTTGGCGCTTACGTTTACCGAAAAAGCTGCGCAAGAGATGGAGGAACGCGTTGATCAGATTTTACCTTTTGGTTATACCCAAACGTGGATTATGACGTTCCATGGATTTTGTGAACGCGTTGTTCGATCTGAAGGAGTACACATTGGTCTTGATCCTGGGTTTAATATTTTGTCAGCGGCTGAAACTCAGCTTTTTATTCGTGATCATCTGTTTGAGTTTGATCTTAATTATTTCCGTCCGCAAGGAAATCCTACAAAGTTTATTGGTGGTTTGTTAACGCACTTTTCGCGTTTAAAAGATGATGCAGTTACGCCTGATGAATACATTGCGTGGGTAGAAGGACTGGAGAGAGAAGTAAAAAGTAATGAAGTAATAAGTAACAAGGTAAAGGGTAAAGGCGAGATCCGAAATCCAAAATCCCTCCTCATCGGCGGGCATGCCGAAATCCAAAATCCTAAACTGACGGATTACGAATCACGAGTTACGAATTACGAACCTGAAGATATTGAAAAGTTTAAGGAGTTAGCAAATGCGTATCAAACATATGAACGCTTAAAAGTAAAACATTCGGTGATGGATTTTTCGGATCTCATTTCACAAACGGTTGAAATTTTTACCAAGCGGCCAAATGTGCTTTTAGAGTACCAGAAAAAATTCAAGGCAATTTTGGTCGATGAGTTTCAGGATACGAACTATGCGCAAAACCATCTGGCAATTTTACTTGCGGGCAAGAATGCGCAAATTTCAGTCGTTGCCGACGACGATCAGTGTCTGCCTCCAGAAACAAAAATAATAACGCCACGTGGCAGTATTCAGATCGACAAGATAAAAAAGGGCGAAATGGTTCTATCTGCTGCTGGTAAAGGACACACAACGTTTTCCAAAGTATTAAAAGTGTTCAAAAAAACAAAGACAACGAGGTTTGTGACAATTCGTACAAAGAGTGGGTACAAAGTTACTGCAACGCATAATCACAAGATGTTTTGTTATGTACCTAAGAAAACGTATGGTTCTCAATTAACATATAAGTATGTGTACCTTATGCATCGTAAAGGTTTGGGGTGGAGACTGGGTACGACAAACGATCTGTCGGTCAGATTAAGACTTGAACGAACTGCCGACCGCATTATTGGCATTGCAGCATTTACCTCATTTAAAGAAGCGCTTTTTTATGAGGCATTATGGTCACTCAAGTACGCAATTCCAACAGGAGTATTCTCTGCACGGCAGAATACCGTTATTACTGGCACGTATTTAGACCGCCTTTATTGTGAGCTCGATACCGAAACGTCAGTAAAAAGATTAGCTAAGGATTTAGGTATCGATTTGTCATCGCACCACGCATCGTCAGGGGCAATTATTCGGGGCGAAAATAAACGGATCAAACTTTATCTGACCATGTGTGCCCGACGGTATAAAAGTAAATGGAATCAGGGATTTCTACAAAATCCATTGGTGAGTCATCAACTGAAAATGGAAACATCCAACATTCCCGTAATTAATGCACTGACTCAGGCAGGGTATCGTTTGGTTGAGGGCGAAAAAACATGGGTTTATAGAAAGCAGAGTTCAGATCTTTTGGCACTGGGGAACGATCTGAAGCGCATTGAGGATCTTACTGGAGCGGTGATTGACTATCGTTTTGAAGCAGCAAGTCCACATATTGTTGGCGCATATAGTTTGGTGATGCCTTCCAGTAATCTTTTGCCTGGTCATTATGTTCCTGTTGTTACAGACAAGAAAAAGGTTGTGTATGACCAGATAGTTGACGTTACGTCAACAGTTTCTAAGAGTGACGTTTATGATTTGGAAGTCGAAAGAACGCATAATTTTGTTGCAGATGGTGTTGTTGTTCATAATTCAATTTATCGATGGCGCGGGGCCGCAGTGTATAACGTGCTGGACTTTAAAAAACATTTTGATAACGCTAAATTCATTACGCTGATTGAAAATTACCGTTCCTCACAAAAAATTCTTGATGCGTCGTATGCGCTTATTCAACACAATAACCCTGACAGGTTAGAACCGCAGGCTAAGATTGATAAAAAGCTTGTTTCAAGAATCCCACCTCATCGGCGGGCAGGCCAAAATCCCACCTCATCGGCGGGCACACAAGAATCCACAATCAATGTGATATGGGAAGAAACGGTTGAAGATGAGGCTGAATTAGTTGTTCATGAGATAGAACAACTAATTTTGGAGAAGACCAAAGGGGCTTCTCCAAATGAATCCGTAGGATTCAACGATATTGCAATACTGGTGCGAGCAAACAATCATGCCGAACCTTTTACGCGCGCGTTGTCACGCCATGCAATTCCATACCAATTTTTAGGACCAGGAAAACTTTTTAAACAAGAAGAGGTCAAAGATTTAGTCGCGTATTGTAGGTTTCTCACTAATCCGTCCGATGACGTTTCGTTGTACCGAGTTCTTTCAAGTCCGTCGATCAATATTCCCGGCAAAGATATTCAGTGGCTTGTTTCGGCAGCCAAAAAGGTAAACCTACCGCTATTTAAAATTCTCGATACATTGAAATCATCCGATAACTCTGATCACACAATTTTGCGTTTTGTTGAAATGGTGTATCGCCATATGGAACTTATGAAGCATCACAGTCCGGGCGAGGTTTTATACTACTATCTTAAGGATACGGGCGAGCTTGACCGAATGCGAGATATTGAGTCCGAGTGGCAGCAAAAACGCGTGGAAAACATGAGTGCATTTTTTAATCGAATTAAGGCGTTTGAAGTTCAACATCCCGAGTCGTCTCTTGTGGATTTTACAAAATATATAGATTTTTTGATGCAGGCAGGTGAATCACCGCTTGCAAGCCAGATTGATTGGTCGCAAACAAATGCGGTAAAAATTCTTACTGTTCATTCTGCTAAGGGACTTGAATTCGATACGGTATTTTTAGTCAACGCGGTCGACAAAAGGTTTCCCAGTATCAATCGAAAAGATCAAATTCCGGTTCCTGAAGAGATGATTAAAGAACCAGCACCTACCAATGATCCCCATATTGCCGAGGAACGCAGGCTTTTTTATGTTGCGGTAACGCGTGCAAAGAGAAATCTTTTTATTACCGGTGCAAAGTTTTATCACGATTCCGAAACGGCGCGCGCCAAAAAAATCAGTCCATTCGTACAAGAACTTTTGGGCGAGGATATTACGCCATTTCTTCTTAGTAAACGAGATAGCAGCAAGCCAATAGAATCGATAGATGATTTTGGTATGCGAGAAAACGCTTATCAGGATAATTCAAAAACAGGTGTTCAACAGTCCGACGAAAAAACAAAACCGATTGTTACATATCTTAGTTATTCGCAAATTGAAACATTTGAAACGTGTCCTTTGCATTATAAATTGAGCTATCTACTCAAAGTTCCAACACTTGCGAGTGGCGCGCTTACATTTGGAACAACGATTCATGACACCTTACGAGATGTGTATCAGAACAAACTTATACATCCTTCAGAAAAACATAACATTTCGCGTGCGCTTGAGCTTTACGATATGCATTGGTCACCGATTGGGTTTGACAGCAAAGATCATGAAATGTCACGTTCCGAAGCGGGCAAAGAAATTCTTACGAGGTTTATTTCCCAGGATTATGAGAAGCCGTATGAGCTTATTAAACTTGAAGAACCGTTTACGTTTAAACTAACTCAAAATCTAAAAGTTGGTGGACGAATTGATAGAATGCAAAGGCTTGCCGACGGAACGCTTGAAATTATCGATTACAAAACGGGGCAAGTACCACCGGAGAGAGAATTAAAAACCGGAATCAAAGGACTTCAACTTTCGATATATGCACTTGCGGCAACAAATGTGTTTGGCGAGGATCTTGAAAATGTGCTTCTATCCTTTTATTATCTTGAATCAGGACAAAAAATTAGCATGCAAAGAACAGCTGAAGATCTTATAAAGGCAAAAGAAAAAATTATTAGTGTGAAGGAGGCGATTGAAAATAGTAATTTTGTATGCAGTAATTCTTATATCTGCCAGCAAGGGTGTGAGTACGATTTGTTTTGTGGGTAGTACTGGTACGAGGTACTCCCGGTTGGGAGCACCTCGCACAGTTTGTGGCGTCGGTTATTTAGGTTTCGCCATGTCAAGTACATAGCAAACTTCGATACGTTCATTGGTATCGATAGAGTGTTTTCTTTTCAAGAAATTTGCGAGACCGGCCTCAACTTGTTCAGCAGCTTTGACAACCTGCACGGCGATGTATGTAAGTTCTTCAGTAGTGAACGGAGAATATTTATTTCCGCTCAGTTGGCCGATTTTCTCTTCGCGACCATCTTCTTCAGATAATCGTCGGATTGAGATGTAGGCCTGAAGACCACGACATGAGGGGCCAAACATTGTTTCGTACTTTTTGGGGTCGAGCAAAGCAACAAGTTTCGTATGAATTGCGTTCAGGTTATCTTCTTTGGTCATAAGGCGTACGGCTCCTTGGAAATTAACTGTGAGGTGCGAGTAATCGAAAACTGAATTACATTATAGGTCAGTCAGCTGAGAAGTCAAATGTGCGAATAGTCTGAACCAGGTGTTTTACTATCAAAACCACCGGAGCGATAAATGAAAAGAATATTCCGCCAACAAGCCAAAAGGTTTTGTCGTATGTTGCAAAATAGGGTGAAATGTTAAACCAAAAGACGCCAAACACTAACAATATCGATACCGTTGCTACAAGTTTTTGTATCTTCTCTGAAGCAAGCAAACTGCCAAACAAAAAGGGAATAATGTACCAAGGTTTTACGATATAACCTGAAAAGTAAATAAACGTAAGTCCTACCAAAAGAAGTGAATCGATAAAAAACTGCACGGTTGGTTTTTTGAGAATAATAAATGAACTGTAAAACAGTATAAAAAGTCCGTTCACAAATATAAAAAAAGTTTGTGTTCTAATTATCATTGCAGATCCCGTAAACGTTGATAAGATATGTCCTAAAACTCCACCGAATGAAAGCATAGTTTCTTGTTCCCCGCGATGAAGATCCAACATACCGTTGAGCGAATCGGGGTTTGCAATCACAAGATATCCCGTAATACCAAGCGGGATTAGTGTAACAAGATAGGTAATAACTCGTTTTATGTCTAAACGTTTTGATATGAGAAATGCACCATACGGTATTACCGCAAATATAAGCGTTGGTTTGGTGAGGATCGCAAGCGATAACAGTGCAAGTGATAGTGCCCGTTTGTCTTTTACTAAGAAAACGAGTGATGCAAAAAATAGAATGCCAACGGTAACATCCGCTAAACCGGCAGAAAGTCCAAACAGTAACAACGCTGGATTGAGTAACATTAATGCGTAGTTGTAGGTATCGAGTTTAGGTTTTATTTGTTTATATATGAGCAAAACGCATAGGGTTTCGACTAATGCGAATACTTTTAAGGCCATAAGAAAAGAAAACTGTGAAGAGAACATATATGCCACTCCTGCTGTAATGAAAAGCCAGATAGGTCCGTAGGCGTAGGTGTGAACCACATTAAATACAACCGGTACGGTGTCGAGCAATGAACTGAAATCGAAAAGGTATGGATTAACTCCCGCATTGACTGAGCGTGCTGCTAAATGGTAATACAGTGGATCATACACAAATGGATACAAAAAAAGTGCAGCGCATGTTGCCGTCAGTATCATTAACACTACGTTTCTTTGTGAAAAGTTCTCGCCGTTTTCCCACATTGCAGTGAGAGCATAAATACCGGTTATTAAAGTCCCACCGATAAAAAAGAGTAGAAATGACGTGCGTGAAGTTGATACGATAAATTCAGGTCCGGTGTATGAGTTAAACGAAGGTTGTGTGAGCAGTCCAATCGGCACGCACGCAATAAGACCGAGCACGGCCCAAAACATAATTAGATACTGTTTGCGCATGTTATTCCAAGTTCTATGGCATAGTTTGTTCCGCGATCCCAGGGGTAGACTTGGGACATATTGGCATACAAAATATTTGAAAGCGGTGTTTGAATAGACGGAATCGTTTGTTGGTATCCACACGTGAATATCGGCTGAGCATACTGAACTGAGAATAAAAATGAGCGTGTGACTGATTCTCTCGAAACGAGTGGATTTATTTTTTTAAGAAATGGTATGAACGCATCAACGATTTCGTCTTTTGATTTAGAAAGAATTGGATCGTTTTGGTCAACGTAATCACCGATGTATACGATATGTTCGTTGCCGTAATTTTTTTTATCGACAAAGTTAGTGTGTTCGACAACTGCTAAAAACGGCCAGCTTTCATCGTTTACGCTAAGCCAATAGGTGTTTTGCATAAGCGGGTGGGTGAGTGACAAAACCAATGTGTAGGCTGAAAGACCTTTGTTGGTCAATAATTTTTCTCGGTAGTCATCCGGCAAGTTGGTGACTTGTTTGGCAAAAATGTGAGGTGGTGTGGTTGCAATAATTTTGTCAAAGCTTTTGTTTTCTTGCTCAGCTATAAGCACCGTAACTCCGTTCTCGGTTTGGATGATCTGCTCCACGGATTGTCCATATAAAATCTTGCCGCCTTTTTCAATAAATGCTTTTTCAAGATCGCGGGTAAATTCGCTAAATCCGCCTTCGTAATATACGAGTTTTGGGGTGCGTTTGAATATTCGCGCCCAGAACCATCTCATGGAAACGATTTGCGCGTGTTGTTTGAATTTCCCTTTGAGTAACGGCTCCCAAATTTTTTGGTATGCCTGCGCTCCTGAATATTTGGATAGATAATCATGCGCGGTGATGTTTTCAAACGCAACGCTTTTTTCTTTGGACGTAAGGTATTTAAGTTTTGCAATCAGTACTGCTGTTTTTATTCTGTCAGAAAGGGGAATGTGGGGAAACGTTAGAAGACTCAGCGGCGAATCAAATGGAAAGATGTCATCGTCATACAAAATGCTACTTATTGGTCGTTTTGTTATGAATTTGTGTGCCGTCCCAATTTCTTTTGCCAGTTTTTTAACATACAAATCGTTAGTAAACCAGTGGTGGTAGAACTTTTCAAGATCCCAGTCCCACTCAGCAGGAAACGTTTCTGCCGAGTTTTTCATTCCTTGAGCCAATCCTCCAGCGTACGCGTCTTTTTCAAATATGGTAACGCGGTGGCCTTTTTTAGTAAGGTAGTATCCTGCCGAAAGCCCCGTATATCCCGCTCCGATGATTGCAATATTCATGGGGATAGTATAGGCAGGAGAAGGGAAATAGTAAACCGCAAATCGTAATTCGTAAATCGTAAATCGGTAATAAGTAATTCACGGTACGGATTTAAGACATGTCATAAAATTGTCGTGTTACGTGTTACGTGTTACGTGTTACGTGTTACGTGTTACGTGTTACGTGTTACGTGTTACGTGTTACGTGTTACGTGTTACGTGTTACCAACCGTATATAATAACCCTATGCCAGAAAACCAAATATCCGCAACTCCCATGATGAAGCAGTACCTTGAGATAAAATCCCGGTATCCCGATACAATCTTGTTTTTTAGACTGGGGGATTTTTATGAAATGTTTCAGGAAGACGCAAAAATTGGATCATCGGTTCTCAATATTACGCTTACTTCACGTGATAAAGGGCAAGACACTAAAGTGCCCATGTGTGGGGTTCCGTATCATGCAGCCGAGTCGTACATTATTAAACTTGTTAAAGCGGGATACAAAGTCGCGATTTGTGAGCAAGTCACTAAACCACAAAAGGGAGTATCCATTGTAAAACGTGAGGTGGTGCGTGTAGTAACCCCGAGTTCTGTTCTTTCTGATACCTCATACGAAGCGTCTTCCGAACTTTTGCTTACATTTAACGTATCAAGTCGCAACGTAGGACTAAGTTTAGTCTCGCTGCAGTCGGGAGATGTATTTGTTTCCAATGAATCAATATCCAACCACAAAGATCCCGTGGCAATTGTTGAGGAATACATTTTGCGGTATCAGCCTGCCGAAGTTTTGTTGCCACGTGGCTGGTATGAGGATTCCGATATTCTTTTTAGGTTTAAGAGACAAGGAGTTAACTGTTTTGTTTTTGATGCTCCAGATTCATTACTTAAACATGCGCAGGAGACTGTTTTACAGTACTACGGGGTTGCTACGTTGGAGTCGTTTGGAATTGATAAAGCTTCCGAGATCACTAACTCACTTGCCATCGCACTTTCCTACATTTCTGAAACCCAAAAACAGACATCGAGGTTTTTGCGCTATCCGTCGCACATGGTCTCAAAAGATTATATGCTACTGTCGGGGCAAACTATTTCAAACCTTGAACTTTTTGCAACAAAACGAACGGGGAGTAAAGACGTTTCATTGTTTTCGGCAATTGACGGGACCAAAACGGTGATGGGACGTAGACTTCTTACGTCATGGATTATGCGTCCGTTGTTTTCAATCGCGGGCATAACCGAGCGACTTGATGTTGTTTCATTTTTTGTAGATCATCCCCAAGTACGTAAAAACCTGGCGGAGTTACTGGCACAAGTTTCTGATATCGAACGATCAATAAGTCGATTGTCGGTTGGGGTGGCAACTGCGCGTGATGCAAAGGCAATCGGTGACTCACTATCCGTTGCTCACCGAATAAAAGAGGTTTTAGAGAACATGCAAACAGGGTCGTCAAAGATAACATCTTTTTGCAGCGCATCGTATTGGGATGCGTTGTCTACGCTTGTAACAAAGCTGGCAGTGGCAATTTCGGATGATCCTCCGGCAATAATTTCGGATGGTGGGATGTTTCGCACGGGTTATAACGCGCGCCTTGATGAGTTACGGTCCATTAAATCTGGCGGTACCGACACATTACAAATGATTGAAAATCGTGAACGCAGTCGAACGGGGATTTTGTCTCTCAAAGTTAGGTTCAATAAGGTCTTTGGTTATTATATTGAAGTTTCTAAAAGTAATATTGATAATGTTCCCGCGGATTATATTCGTCGGCAAACACTCGCTAATGCTGAGCGATATATCATTCCTGAACTTAAGGAGTATGAAGATACCGTACTAAGTGCTGATTATGAAATCGTAACGCTTGAAAAACAATTATTCATCGAAATCGTGGATCATATTCTTTCTTATGCATCAAATCTTCAGCAAATTGCGCGTGATATAGCAACGCTTGATATTTTACATGGGTTTTCAGATATATCACAAAAATATGCATACGTTCGTCCCGAGTTTGTTGAAACTGATGAGCTTATTATCGAAGAAGGCAGACATCCGGTAGTTGAACGCATGACAAAAACACGGTTTGTTCCCAATGGCATATCACTTTCGAGTACTACTCAGCGTATGATGATGCTTTCGGGTGCAAATATGGCGGGAAAAAGTACGTATATTCGGCAGGTTGCACTTTTGGTGATTATGTCCCAAATCGGTGCCTATGTTCCCGCAAAACTCATGAAGCTTGGTCTTATTGATCAGATTCATACCCGTATCGGAGCTATGGATAATGTTTCACAAGGGCTTTCAACGTTCATGGTTGAGATGGTTGAAACAGCGCATATTTTGCATAATTTATCCGATCGTTGTCTTGTTATTTTAGATGAGGTCGGTCGTGGTACGAGTACCCAAGACGGGCTTGCGATTGCGTGGGCGATAACGGAATTTTTGCATAAAAACTCGCAGGCAAAGGTTTTGTTTGCAACGCATTATTTGGAATTATCAACGCTTGCCAATAAGCTTGAGCACATGGGTAGTTATCATATGGCGGTTGCCGAAAAAGGGGATGAAGTACTATTTCTGTATCACGTGAAAAATGGCGAAGCGTCTCGAAGTTATGGTGTACAAGTTGCACGACATGCAGGCATACCTGCCGAAGTTATTGATCGTGCGGAGGAGTTGTTTGCTGATATCCATGCACGGTCTGCGCTTATAACCCCTAAAGATGTTACGCAACCATCTCTTTTTGAGATTCCACATCCTAGTTGACGAGTAGAATGAACCTCGGTATGCTAAGTGTAATATGGCAAAGCCTTCTATTAATCTTCTCCCAACAAGTGAGACGCAAAAAAATAAGGTTAATCCGTATGTAGAGTGGTTTTTTCGCAGTGGTATTTATGTGTTACTAATAACCTACACCATTGTTTTAGCAGCGTTTGGTTACCGTTGGTATCAGGAGTACCAGCTTTCTCAAGTAAAAGAGAGTATTGTGAATAATGTCGAATATATTGCATCTCAACAAGAAACGATGTCGGATTTTGCACGACTTAAGTCTCAATATTCCGCAGTTGATTCGGTTGTTTCTGGGTATGACTCGATGTATCCATATCTGTTGGTTGTACAAGAAACTATTCCGCATCCTATTGTGCTTGATCGTTTGCAAATTTCAAATCGTTTAATGACCATTGAGGGAGTTAGTAATGATTATGTAGCAATTAACCAATGGGAAGCAGATCTTAAAAAACGACCCGAAGTGGCTTTGGTGACGCTAGCTTCAGTTGCGCGCATTGAGTCAACCGAAACAACGGGTGTAGATTTTTCATTTACCGTAACACTCAAATGACCGGATATACATTACGATTAAATAATTTAAATTTGAAAGATACGAGAACACGCCAATATGTTGGAGTGGGAGTTACGTTTTTGTGGGTAATAGTTCTGGTTGTTTTTGCGTTAGTTCCCTCAATTCGAAGTGCATTTTTGGCACAACAACTTAGTTCGTCTGAAAAAGCAGTGGAGGTTGCATTACTGGCGAATGCCGACAAAACAAGACAAGCACAGTCACTTTTGGCACAGGCAAAAGAAAACGAAGGTTTGGTACATACTGCCGTGCCAGTAACAAAAAAATCAGTAACAACGATTAATGAAATAAATCTTCTCGCGGCAAAGCACGGACTTGCAATCAAGAACTTGTCGCTCTCTGGGGGGGCTGGGTCGTCATCTGCAAAAGATACAACTACGGCCACGGGAGAGGTTGTATCCCTTGGGTTCGCACTTACCGTAACGGGCTCTTATCCGCAGATGCGTGAGTTAATAAAAGAGATTGAGCAACTTCCGCGAATAATTCAACTTTCAAGCGTTGATATCGGGAAGGCAGTTTCACAGACAAAAGGACCGGGAGAGAGTACACCGAGTGACTCTTCTGAGTTGTCGGCATCTTTTGCAGGTACGTTTTACTACAGCGAATCTTCTTCTGTTTCGGCAGTGAGTGTACAAGGGAGTGGACAATAATGAATCGTCAAACAACGGTAACCATAGTCATAAGCGTAGTTTTTGTACTTATCATAGGCGTGTTTGAGTTTATCCATTGGCAAGTTGAAACGGTTCCCTCGGTAGTTGATCCAACCTATCTTCAAACGTTTGACGTTGATCTTCCTCAGCAATTCGTTGATGATTTAAAATCTCGAGAAGGCCATGAGGTCGGTCCCGATCTTGAATACTAATCCCTAATCGTTTGTAGGTTTTGTCTTTTCTGTTTGATAACCCTTCATTCTTTCACCTCCTAATTGACCCCCCCGCCCTGAAGTCGTAATCGTAGTATGGTTCATAAGAGTACCATTTTTCCTTGAAACAGACATATCTTCGGGTGGTCGCAATCGTTTTTAGAACTTACGGTGTGGTTCTTGTTTTTGTCTTTGATATAATACTTACGTTGTCTATGAAGACAAATCGATCCGCGCTCAATGAGAATCTAAATCTTTGATTTAGTTATTCGAATTAGTCCGCCAAAAGGCGGGGTAGCGTGAGAAGACGGTTGAGGAAAAATTAATCCGCGGTAGCTCAATGGTAGAGCGAGTGACTGTGGCACATTACAACCTGTATAATTGCGGTGTGGGAGACAAGAGGACATACGCCGATAGGCGTGCATACATTGCACGTAAAGTATCTGAAAGGAGAAAACTGCTTCGCAAAGAAGCTGTTTATTTTCTGGGAGGATCGTGTTGTATCTGTGGATACGATAAGTATATTGGCGCCTTAGAATTCCACCACATTGACCCAAATGAAAAAGAGTTTGGGTTATCTTCGCGAGGGTTAACTCGTTCGTGGGAGAAAATTGTGGAGGAACTTAAGAAGTGTGTTTTGGTTTGTTCAAACTGTCATCGCGAAATACATGCAGGTGTAACGCAGCTTCCGTTGGAAACAACGGAATGAAAAAGTGGGTGAATTCAGGGAAGCCTTACCTCCTATACCCATGGGGGATGGTAATCCTGAGCCAAGTCCGCCGATAACGCGGAAAGGTGCAGAGACTAGGTGTTTACACCCGAGTAGCATAATACAGTTTGTGTTTTGCTCAAGAGCGCCCACTACCTAAAGGTAAACTAAGTTTACCAATGGTAATGATATAGTCCACGCATGCTGGAAACAGTGTGATTAGTGTAATCACTAGGTTCGGGGTTCGAGTCCCTGCCGCGGAGCCATTCGACAATTAATATAACAATGAAATTAAGTGATTTTATTACAACTGTTTTAGTAGACATTGAACAAGGCGTTAATGGTGCTGCAAGACAAACAAATAGGCGTACCTTTTTGCACACGTTTGGGACAAAAGGTGACGAAGGGGTAGACTTTGATGTTGCTGTAACGGCAAGTGCTGAGGCTTCGGGCAAGGTAGGCGCAGAAGTATTTTCAATTGGAGCCAAAACAGAAGGTAAGATCTCCAATGAGGAAGTAAGCAGGGTAAAATTTCGTGTTATGGTAGGTGACTATTTCAAAAAATGAATCAAACTATCCGAAAGCAATATTCTAAACAACTCGAATATTTTCAGAGTCAAATTCCTTTGGGTAGCCAAAGCGCTGGGGTTCTAATAGCAACTGTTGAACATTATCATCAAATAATAGCCGAGATAGAAAAACAATCCGGTGAGGACCTATCAAGATTTAGAATTCCTGATAGCGTTTTTCGGGACAGAGACACCTATATGACCAATGGCTTTAGAGATCGGTTGGGAAGTTTAATTGGTTACTTAAAGGCTGATATAGAAGAAGAAAAGGAAGAGGGATCTTCGGATACATTGAAAATTATTACTGGAATACAACGCACACTAAGGAAGCTATTTAGAACAAAGCCCAATTCAGAAAAGGCAGTCCAAGAAAAATTAGAGGATCTTTTTAACGGGCAACAACTAAACTTTAAAAGGGAACAAGAACACATACCTTATTCAAGTAAAACATATATACCTGATTTTACATTTGAAGATATAAATGGAGTGGTAGAAGTGAAATTCTGTAATAATATAGAGAGAGAAAAAGAATTAATAGCGGAGATTAATGACGATATTCAAGCATACTCAACAAGATATAAGAATTTAATTTTTGTTATTTATGATGGTGGAGGTTTTATTAGAGACGAAGAGAAGTTTAAACAAGACATTGAGTCAAAAAGCGTTGTTGTAGAGATTGTAAAGCATTAATCTAGGACTGGCTTCATTTTTCAATTTTTCTCTGATTTGTGTATAAGCCCAAAGTCTGAAAATGCCTTGGTATTATGTGATAATTGCGTGGTAATATTAGGGTTACGATTCTTGCTCCGATTTCATGTTATATCTAGTGTACGTTGTAAGAACTGCTATAATCAGCAATATGTCTTCTATCGTACCGTTGGCAATGATGCAATGGAATCAAAATGTAATAACATATTTTCGTAATAAAAAAGCTCTCTCGCCTCAATCTGCGATTATTTTTAATCAAGAAGAGTTTGAAAAAATGTTTAACTTCTATTTAACTCCGAATACAAGTATTTTAAAGCAACCTTATATAAAAACAAACAATAGTGGTGCTTATTATATAGATGAAGATGTGTTAAAAATTTATTCAGCTAAATCGGGTAAAATAGGTTTAATCATGGTTGCAGTATCAATTTTCATTCTTGTAATAGGGTACATTTTCGTGCGATAAAAAGTTACAACATAGTCAACTAGAGCAAGCTAGTTGACACTAAATATACCTATATTGTTTTGTAAGTATGAAGCCTTCAGACAAGAAGCGGCATTTGAAATACGTGGTTTTTTGGTTCGACAAGTTTCTGAATTGAAAATGTACGATTCTAGTCATCGAGATATTAGTGAGAGTAATCAAAAAAGCCTTTCTGTGGGGTTTGTGGAATAAAGGGGAAAATAATGTTTTGAATCACTAACATTTTCAGGTAGTGATGTTGGAATGATTGATGAAAGGAAATGCCACAATCTCCAGTGGTACAGTTATTTTTGGTAATGAGATATCAAACTGCACTTCATGTATTGATCAATTGAACCCTTGCGAGAGTAGGTAGTCTTTGAATTCAAAAACGTCGTTCCACTTGTCTGAATTCAAAAATTCTTTCCATTTGTCGAAGATTTTATCTTTTATTTCAGCTAAGTTTTTATGTCCAACGTAATCTGGATAACTACTACCGTTCAGTCGGGCGCGCATCTCCTCATCAGTTATAAATTCAATCAATGCATGTTCTAAATCTGTTTTCCCAAAGTAACTATGAAGAATTTCATGCCAGAAATATACAGTCGAGTAGTTTGGCCAATCAGAAGCATGTCCGAACAAAAATTCGTTGTTGCCGATTGACTTTCCATGGCAAAGTCCAGGGTGAGTTACATAGCACGTAAATGCATCATCTTTAAAAGGTATTCCAATCTTTTGTGTTAGGTAGTCGTAGCAACAGTCATAGTTTGCTTCCCATTCAGTTTTACAAAGTGTTTTATAGTTTTCAGTTTGACTTAAGAGAATGTTAAACTCATCAGATTCTTGAATTTTCTCAAAGAAAGAAGGCAAAAAGGTGAGTTGTTCTGCTCCATATTGGTTTGGGTGAAGAGCCCTACCTAAAATAACATTGTAGGCTGATTGAGATATGTTCCATGCTTTATCTTTGAAAGTATCTACGTCTTTTTCGTAAGCTGAGTCACTAAACTTATTCGATTGTAGGGTATGAGCTATGAGAAGGTTGTTGTCTATTTCAAGTGATAGGTTCATGTGTTTATAGTGATAGTCTAACATTTGTACAATAAATCGTGGGTGGTGGGGTAGAGTTTTATTCAAAGTTCAAATGTCGCAAATCTTGGATGTGTATTAATTTTTTTTGTTTTTGAATAATGGTTCTGTCGTTCCATACTATCCGGAGCCTGTTATTCTAAATTGCAAAAGAGAAGATTGACCCTTTGTAAGCCAAACTATGTTTTTGATAGAAATAGTCTGCGGCTTCACCATCTTCTGCCTGAATAAGCATATATTCAGCACCTTGTCGGTATGCCCAGTCCATTGCACACTTCCATAATTTTTTGCCATATTGTTTTCTTCTTGAATCTTTCTTCACCTCAAAAAAGGGCGCAAGGAGTTGGTGTTTTTGCCAAGGGTCGTTTATTACATCAAGCGGTCCAATTATACCTACTATATGGTTATTGTTATGAGCGACTAAGATGGGGGATAGGTCTTTGTCACTGTTTATATACTGACTCCAGAGCATCTGTGAACCTACTAAATCATCTTCTTTTGCTAATTCACCAAAGGTTGCCTTGATATTGTTTGGCAATTGATGATAGTTGGTAATATCTTTGTGGTTGTTCATAACGGTATCGCTACCTGTTAGAGTTTTTAGGTAAAGATTGCTGATGTGAATACCTGAATGCTGTGGTGGTCTATTAAAGGTGAAAAGTCGTACATGAGATACTGATTTTTTCTCTTTGATGTGTTTTGTGATCTCTCGAGCAATTGCGAACTGTTCTTGGTGAAAAGGTTTATCCGAGTAAAGAAATATTTTCAGTGAGGTTTTTCCTAGAGTGTTAACTACGGGAACAAAAAGATCATTATTGACTGCAAGGACTTCTGGGACATAGATGTACTCTTTTTTGCTACTAAACCATCGATAATCTTTATCATAGGAAAGAGTATTTTTATTATCCCAGTACAGAAGTACGTTTTTTATGAGATGTGAGATGGGCTCCTTTCCTTTATATACAGGACCAAACGAAGGTAGGTAAAACACATCGTTAGTAATAAATTTGTTAATTAGATAGGTAACGTGATCATACATATGTACCTTAATCATACATGAAAAAGCGGTGATTGGACCTATGTCCAACCACCGCTACGGGATAAAATGCGGATTCTTCGTTGCGTTTTACGTTGGCCAAGGATTATCGTCACTTGCTTTACACGCACAACGCATGACCTTGTTCTCAAACTGCTCAAGGTCGATCACTTCAGACTCTTCTACTAAACGTTCAAGCTGGGTGTCCATAAATATATTCCTCCTTTCTTTAGGATTGAAACCGGCACACGTAGTCTGGTATCTGTCCGACATTGCGGTAAAGTGCGAGCTTTGGTGGGCAGTTCAGACAGTGTGACAACAGTGAGCAGGTAGTACATGCCGCTGGTGTTTCCAATAATACTTCGGAAAACTGCTGCAGTGAAGCAAGCGCATCAAGCCCGTGACCTAAAAGATTAACCTTATGAGAACGAGCCGATTGGCAAATGCTCACATCACCTTTACAATCCACATGAAAAAATAAACGACCTGCTCCGCAACGTTCTAGCCAGTTCACTCCTTGCGGAATGTTGTCTCGATTACTTTCGTTATTCCCTAGCTCACATTCTGCCATTACGTAGATTGGACTTGAGTCCCCACTAAGTGTTGGCAGAAGTTCGGAGTAGGTATGGTGAGAGAACCCATATGATTCGGCGAGTTGTTGCATGCATCCAAGCTCATACTGGTTGTAGCGTGTCCGAATAATATTAATTCGGACATTCAATCTAAGCTCTTGCGCTGTATGCAATCCTTCTAAGAAATCACCGTATCCATTGGTATCTTGGGTGAGAGCCTCAAAAGAATCGAGGGTGCCACCATACATACTTATAGCAATCCGATAAGGTGGCATTTCAGCAAGAAGATTGCGTATCTCCTTTTTGCTCAAACGCGAACCATTGGTTGATAGGCTTATTAAAAATCCTTTTTCGTAGGCATAACGGTAGGTTTCAATAAAGTACTTATCAACAGTAGGCTCACCGCCTGTTATCTGTAGCCACAAGCAACCGGCATCAGCAAGCCAATCAAGTAGTTTATAACGGTCGGTTAATGATAGTCCTGTACGGTGTCGATGAGCTAGCAGACAATGTTGACAGTGGTAATTACATGCTTCGGTTATCTCATAGGAAGCCCGGCCAAAACCTAGTACTCCATTCTTCTGATATTCAGACATTCTCCTCCTGAATTATCAAAGAGCCTGTTTGAACTTTTCTTTTGCCCTCTCTCGGGTAAACTGCCAGTTAATCCCAATCTTGTCCAGATTCCTCTT
>Ga0210019_1000603_pt1 | contig 44752 bp, 44 predicted proteins | sample CryGeyCG2114_020_2_FD_183969 | JGI IMG/M metagenome (GOLD analysis project Ga0210019, IMG submission 183969) | Groundwater microbial communities from aquifer - Crystal Geyser CG11_big_fil_rev_8/21/14_0.20 (SPAdes) (version 2) | ecosystem: Environmental > Aquatic > Deep subsurface > Groundwater ...
GCCGGCGCGCCACCTGATGGATAACTTTTTACCAACAATGTATTCATCATTTTTTACTTACCCAAAAATGTTATGAGCCTATCGGCATAAATGCCCTCAAATCACCCACTCATATCCGCGAAGACCCTAAAGAGGATAAGGTATATATTGGATAGAGAATGGAGGGAGTTGAAGAAAGTTATCCACACCCCACGCGCACCGGCCACCTTCGGCGCCGGCGCGTGAGGTATGGATAACTCACTCGTTCGCCGAATATAAAAAATAGGCACAGAGGCCGACCAACCTGATAAAGGGATAGTTGATTAAACAAACCTACAGGAGGTCAGCATGTGCCCGATAGAATATTACATGATGTTGCGAAATTATAAAGACCCAAAGCAGTTAAGGTTGAAGCTGGTACTATATGCAGACGAGCGCGGTAAAAAGGCCGCAGCTCGCCGTTTTGCCACCACTGTCAGCACTGTACGTAAGTGGCATGGACGATGGAAGATTAAAGGACTTGCCGGACTGGAGGAAATGTCCCGTCGTCCGCACAACTGCCCCAACGCCGTATCTCAAGAGGTTAGGAAGCATGTTATAGCGATCAGGAAGGGCAAAAAGACGCTATCTATCTCCAGCCATTACTCAGCTTCCTCCTGTCTTTTTAGATGAACTCGTGTATGCTAAATCCACTCAGGGGGATACGATGTCTGTTCCGAGTTCCAACCTTTTCGCAACCTTTTCTTGACAAAAGCCGCATAAGAGAATAGGGCGGATAAAAGAAGTCGCATTAGTCAACATGGGGGAGAGATGATTGTTGAGCTAATCCATCGACGTTTCACGGTTATAAGAATCGCGCATAATATCTTTCCCCAAATTTCAATCCAAAAAAATCCAATAAAAAACAAGGGGGAGATATGGCAGACAAAGAGGTAAAGCTCCAACTCGGATGCAGAGAATTCGCTTATGAAAGCGATGGTCTATGGAAGAGTCGCGACGGTTTTACAGCCAAGAGATATTACGGTCAGATAGCCGTAACAGATGCCGCCGGTAATTATATCGTAAAGGACATTCCCTCCGACGTAGAGAAATATTCTTCCGTCTATATCGAGAATAACGAAGCCAAAACGGTCCATCTCTTTGTAAAGGAAAGTGGCAAAGATGCCGGCGGCAAGACGCTGGATGATTATAAGAAAGAATTGAAGTGTTCTGATGAAATACCGCCATTTGAACCTGGTAGTTTGATCGAAAGTCTCGAAAGCCTTATATCCAATCCGGCATTGGGCGCAGCATGGCGGCTTTCCCCTCCGCCGGCAACGCTAACACCGGCAGAAGCGGGTGGTAGAACTGACTTAGGCGATAGAACGTTAACTCCGTTAGCGGAGGGCGTACCGCCGCCACTAACCATCAAAACAGCCTTTGCAATATTGGATGATGTTGAGATTGAACTTAACGATTTATTGAAAGAGCTTGTTGAAAAAGATGACATTGCGCCGCGGGCAGATACGGTATTAAAAGATGTGATCGATAAATTTAAACTCGTGGAATCAGCGCGCGGGAGTGAAGAAGAGATAGAACCACTGCAGAAAAAATTTGACAAGTGCGTTGAGCAGTTAGCGCTGGTGAAGAGAGCGATCGATTCAAGGAAGGTGCACGATAAGATCAATTTACATTTTGGGGTGGATTATCTCGGCATTTTCAATAACGATTACGGTCTCGTTAAAGTTGCTTTGGGTGTAGATATCCCGCTATGGCATCGGCTCATAATTACACCGCAGTTTGGAGTGGTGCTTAGCACTTCCATATCGGAAGGAGATCAACATTGGCATACAGACCCCGCTACCGGCGAAACAAAGATCAAAAGAGAAAAAGGGGTAGCTGGCGGCTATGCAGGAGGACTTGGTGTTGGCGTTCTAGCGTACCGCAGCGCAGGAGTTTCGCTATTGATCGGCGCTGAAGGTCTTATGGGGCAAGTTAATGAACTTAAGGAAACATTTGGTTTAGCGTTGGGAAAACTGGAATTACGGCTTTTCCCTTCTACGGCCAATTTTGGTGTAGGACTATCACTGGGCGGTGGAACGTATTGCAGTGTTACAAATAGTGAATGTTATGGCATGTTGCAGACCGGCATCAAATTTTTCCTACCAATCGGTAGAAACATACATTAAAAAAGAGATATCAAATGAGCGAAACAAATATTTTCAGTTATTATGTTGGCGGTCAGTGCTTAAATGAACCGGCGTTTGATCCGTCGCATGAAACCTGTATCCATGAAGAGGCGCTTATTGCTACTCTTCCGCCTGACAGGGGGGCGATTAAGCCGCAGGATGAATTCGTACTAAAAAAGCAAGGCAGAAACAGCGGGTTTAGCTTTTTGGTCGGTTGTGTTGACAATCATACCGACCCTCCGGGGTTCGAAAATCCTGATATACAGCGCATTTCGAACGATCTGGACGGAAGCAGGCCGAACAACAATAGCGTTAATGCGGTGCTTAGCGCAGACGGTCGATTTGCGGCGTTCCAATCGTTTGCCAGCGACCTGATCGACGGTGACAATAACGATCTGTCAGATATTTTTGTATACGATCGAGAGAACAACAGCACCGAACGCGTCAGCGTTGCCTCTGACGGCAATGAATCTGACGGTGGAAGTTATAAACCTTCGATAAGCGCGGACGGCAGATCTGTTTCTTTTACGTCTGTGTCTGGGAATATTGGGTCGGTTAACAATGGCAAGGCTAATATATTTGTCCGCGATAGAGATAAAAAGGAAACTAGAAATGTGAGCGTGTCCTCGTCCGGCGAAGGTGCCAATAATAACAGCTTTGTTTCAAGCATTAGTGCCGATGGCAGATATGTAGCATTTAACTCAAGTGCGACCAATCTGGCGCCCCCCTGCACCAGCGGGATCGACAGTGTTTTTATACACGACCGCCAGTCGAAAAAGACGGTTTGCGCCAGCGTGGCATATGACGGGTGGACCGCGAACGGCGGAAGCGGAGCGCCGTCCATCAGCGGAGATGGCGGATCGGTCGTCTTCGGTTCATGGGCAGACAATCTAGTCGCCTCCAAGGATGAAAACGGATCTTACGATATTTTTATCAGGAATATGGCCGACGGTGCGATAAAAATGTTGAGCGCTGGCGCCAACGGGAACAGCGGGACGCCTCGTATCAGCGCGGATGGTAAAACAGCAGTGTTTTGGTCGCAGGCGACCAATTTAACACCTAACAGCGACAGCGATTGGTGGAAGATCTTTACACTCGATGCAGATAAAGACGCGTACAAAAAGTGCAGTGGCATTGTCACTCATGAAAAATGGAATGAAGGCACCTACTCCAGCAGGATACTTCCGGCAATAAGCGTCGACGGCAGATATGTGGCATTTGATGCCACCGAAGAGTTAACTCCGGATGACACGAATGGTGTGGCAGACGTATTCGTGTGCGATACCGAAAGCGGCAAAACGGCAAGGGTGAGCAAGGCAAAAGACGGTGGCAGAGAAGTGAATGATAATAGCGGATCTCCAGACATCAGCGGTGACGGACGTTTTATATCGTTCCAGACATGGTCATACGGCTCCGAGTTCTATGCCGATTGTTTCATCGCAAAGAATCCGCTGTTTAAAAAACCGTAAAAATGGGGGAGACCGCATATGCCAACCTGCGCCTCATACAATGTCGTCATTCCGAAGGAATCGCCGATATGCGCTCTGTATCTTGAGTTAAATGGAAAGTACGGCGTTAAAGACGAAGATTATGATTCCTACGGATACAGGGCCGTGAACTATAAGAATCCCAAGGAACCGCCTCTTGTAAAAGGAGCGAATGATTGTGAGATAAGGTCGGAGGATGTGCTGGAATTTTCTCTCTCCGGCGCGAACTGGGAGAAATTTCAGGACCCGCTGGAACGACATCTAAAGGCGCCCCTATACTGGTCTTTAAAGGCGGGAGGAAGCCAGAAAGAGATTTCAGATCGTGTGATCGCATCCGTTGATAATGCAAAGGCAAAGATCGACGAGATCCTTATAAAGCTTGGAAAGATACATGGCTCCGATGAGTATAAAAAATTGCTCGCAACTGCGATCAAAAGATATGTTTATTTTCCTACGCATGATGTGTGGCGTTTTCTTTCGCAGAAGAGTAAAGATGATATAATGCGCGCTATGGATGGGCTGAAAACCGCGGGACTGACCGATTTCATAGAATATCTAGTGAAAAATGGGGGATTGGGACTTTACCGCAATAATAGGATCATTCCTACATTGTGGGGTACTACCGGTCTGGAATCGCTTGAGTGGGAAGGCGGCATAGGAGAACAATATCTTTTGTATGGCATATATCACAGGGCGGGACTTGAACCCCAATTTGTTGAGAATGAGACTGTGTTTGAAACCAACGCAACTGCGGATTCTTTCGGACTTAGGTCCACAAGCGATATCGGAGCATTGATCGGCGGCAGGGTCTATTTTCCGGACGGTGATGAAAAAGCTCAAGAGAAAAATTATTATCCCGTTACCCTTAGGCATGTCTTGAGCCTGGCGGCCTATTTCGGGCTCATGAATCGATCGTTCGTGACAGAAAAACAGTTGGATATTTATCAGGCAAGCGGAGAAGCTCAAAGGGCGTTGCAGTATGGAGACGATCTAACATCTTTTTCGTGTAACTTGCGCATTTATGCGGCGGCTCCGTATATGGACAGGGACAATAAAAAGGTTGCGGCGCTTCTATTGAATGTTGATGATACCAGTTCCGCTCCTCCGATCTGTCTTATGTATTTAAGCCTTGCCGCCATATCTGTAGGCGACAATAAACTTGTGGCGGAGTACGTAGATAGGCTCGTCGATTCAGACAATCAAGGCGTCAAGTTTTTCGGCAATATGATGTCCGTCCTATTATCATCCAATGATACCGGTTCAAAAGTAAAAGGCGAGAATGAGCAAAGGCGGAGGCCCATATCGTCGTTCAGGGAATTGCTCGCAAGGGATCCCAAAAATCCGTTTATAATGTTTGCCCTTGGTTCGAAGTTGTTCGATGATGGTGATCTTGTCGAGGCGAGAAAATACTTTGAGAGGGTAGTTGAATTGAGCCCCCACACCGGTTTGGCCTATTTCAACCTTGGAAAGATCAGTTTAATGGAAGGTGATTACAAGAGCGCTAGCGAAATGTTGTTAAAGGGAGTCCAGACCTCTCCGGGACTCTGGGCAAACGATGAAACCATCTACTACCTTGGATATGCCTATGCAATGGCAGGAGACATACCCAAGGCTGTAGACATATTTGGCATATTTACGGCCAAATACAGCTCTGTCACTAAACTTGTGCCAATGGGTATTGATGGGATAGAAGAACTCGACAAGAATTTAAGAGATAGTATGCAAAAATATCCGCTGACCGGAACTGCGGCGATCAAAACCGGCGATATATTCATGAAAGCATATTCCAACATTGGAAACGCAATACTCTTCTTCGGCGAGCTTAAAAAGGCGGAAACGTGTTTGTTGAAAGCGCTGGGATTTGCATCGAAAAGTGAGGACAAAAAAGCCATAAGATCCAATCTAAGCGCGGTTTATAGGCTAGAGGGGGATGCAAAGAGGTCCGAAGAATATCTTGGAGGCAGAGATGGCGATTAAACTGGAATGCGAATCCAAGGAATGGAGGGATGTTTTTAGCGTCCTTTTGAAGGATGGCGTTGTAAAAAATAACGATCGTAAGATGTCATGCGAAGGAATAGCCGATGTCCTCTTTGATAATTACCAAGAGTATCCCGAGCTGATAAAAGAGATGAGCGGTTCTCTCCCGTCGTGGACGATCACCGATAAAGAGGCGCTCAAAAAGCTGGATTCTGCGATATCTCTTCTTCGGGCTATTCTCACCGGGAACGGATTGAAAAACGGGACCGGCGAATTTGATGAGCGTCTTGCTGTCGGGCTTTTTTATTTGGCCTATGTCCCCCTAAAATCGGAATTCGATGCGGGTTCCAAAGATTCATGGGCATGGAATAATATGTCGCAGGATCTTTACCTTAACGGTCTTGATGACTTTGCGGAGTGGCTGGAGGCGAACGGCGGTTTTGGGCTTTCTACAATAAAAGAGGACGCTGATATCGAAACCGATGCGGATACCGTTATAAGGGATCATAAGGGTTTTTGCACCGAGCGTTCAAAGGTCGTATTTGCTTTCTTTGAACATGCGGGATTAAAGCCATTCATGGAGTCTCTGTCTGCCATGGATGTTGAAAAGGCTTGGAGCGAATTCTGGCATTATAAAGTTCCTCTGGTGGAGGGATTGCTTGCCGTTCAGTTCATGGGCCACGCTATCGTCGGTTTAAGATCGAAAAACGGGCGCGTCAGACATTTTGATCCGACCATGTCGTGGAAGGGCAGGGCATCGGACGCGCCGTTTGGAAGATACGCACAGCGCCGGAGTTTAAGGCAGTTCAGGATGTTCGAAAATATGAATCTTCTTGACGATGTGGCAAAAAAAATATCGAAGGCGGTCGAAGAGTGGAGAGATCCTTCTGAATATATAAGGCCAATAGAAAACCTGTATCAAAAAACACGGATGTTAGGTAATAGTAATTTTGAAATGGGATGCGCTTATTATATAAACGCCGCCAATGCGCTTTATTCTGCCAAACGGACAGAAGAGGCTTTAAAGATATTTGATGACGGCGAAAAAGACTGCAGAACCGAACCGCTTTATTTTGTCAAGAGGGCGGCGCTGGGCGATCCGACAGATAATGAGAAGATGGTGGCCGATTTGAAAGAGGCTCTTAAGCTTGACAAGGATAATATCGCCGCGAATATAATGATGGGCGACTTATTGAATAACAAACATAAGCCTGAAGAGGCAATGGCCTATTTCGAACACGCGTTCGCCGTTGACAAATCCGACGTTAATGTGCTTAGCCGCGCCGCGGTGACCGCGCTTTATTCAGGGAATAGAGAAAAGGCGATCGCGCTCCTCAGAAAGGGCGCGGAGATCCAGCCGGCAAATCCGCAGATAAATATGAATCTGGGGCTTTTTAGCATTGAAGATGGGAAATTAGATGAGGTATTCCGGTATCTTTCAAAGGCGTTTGCAGTTAATGGAAATGACCCAGAAATTAACGGCAATATGGCCATACTTAGCGGACTGCGAAATAATGATGAAGATGTGTTATTCTGGCTAAAGCGCAGGTTCGAGCTCGACCCAAAAACAGAGGACCATGTCACGGGGCTCCTTGCACTATACAACAAAAGGAAGATGTGGGGCAAGTCAGTTGAAACTTACGACGGGTTTATCGATGCCAACAAGGTTTCCAAGTTAGCGTTCCAAGGTCCGTTTGTCTTTGAAGACCATGTCCTGCCTAAGGAATTTACTAGGTCAATCTTGACAGAACTGTTGCGTTTTGATGCGTTATGGCACTTGCACTCGGACGAAGGGACGCGGGGTGATATTGCCAAGGGAGTTGAGGGAATAAGGCAACACATGCAGGACCACCAATCAAATGGAGAAGCCGCCGATCATGAGAAGTTTAAGAAAGGGCTAGACATGTTGTCCCCAGAATTCATTAATTCAAAGGAATTTGCGCCCTTGTCCGGTTTTTGAGCAATAGCCTTGATGTCCCATCCGTCGGCACGCTTGGCGACATGGTTATGGCTTAGACTTATGGATGAGATGCAAGATGCGTTTCCAGTTTTTCGGGATCGCTCTCAACAATATGAATGGGAAAATACTTCCTGACAGCATCCATTCCCTCTCCAATACCAATGCCGACAACGATTATCCGCGCATCTATGAGTACGTGAACCCGCTCAAACCGGGAAGAACCGAGCCCGGCTTTCCGACCAATCCCCTGACACGGCCGCTCCTGATCGACGAACTGGACAAAAACCTGCGCGAGGGGGTTGGCGGCGTCCAAGGAATCCGCACCGTCAACGAGCTTCTGAATTTCTGCTGGTCCCGATCGGGCAAGGCCGAGGCCCAGAGCGGCAAGCACGACGACATGGTGATCGCCCTGGGAATCGGGAGATACGTCCGACAACACAGCGTTAGAGAAGTGGATTTCCCAATAATTCTTGCGTGAAAACTATTTTTCGTCGAGCTGCTGCAGATAGTCACCAGCGGGTCCGCTGAACTTATCTGGAGCTTTCTCTGCAATGATTTCCAAAACGTCATATTCCCAGTCGGATCCATCCTGGGCTAACGTATACGCATCGTCAATTAGTATCATCAAACCCTGGTCCGCTTTGGGATAGACACTACCGGTGCATAAAAACGCTGCAGTAGCATATCAGCTGCATCGACGACATGCGGGTTGGTTATGCTGGCAATCTCCTCCAACGATTCCAGATAGACCATCGATTTATCTGGTGCAGGAGCCTTGCTTGGATCCCCAGAGGCTGTGGGCGTTACGGTTTGCAAATGCTTGGCACCGCTCTGATCGTGCCCAAGAATCTCAAGGAGATTGATAACGTGAAAACTGGGTTGGCGGAGAAGTTCAGGCAACTCCGATCGCATCTCATAGCTGGCGGCCAGAGGGATTTATATGCCCTGAATGTAAGGGGCGATCCATAAAGTTATTTGCTTAGGCTTGACTACCTTAACAATTGGTGTATAAACCCGCCGTCTATTTAAAATAAAGCGGCCAACCGGCTGACTTTGCCAGCGGTTAGCCGAGGGGCTTGGGGAAAAACGGCTTCTTAGCCGGTCGTTCCCCTCCATCAGAATAAGGAGGAAAGAATCTATGTCACCCACAAGAATTGCTATCAACGGTTTCGGTCGTATAGGACGCGCCGCTTTAAGGCTTTCCATGAACGACCCGCAGGTGGAATTCGTTGGAATTAATGACCTTTTTGATGTCAAGACGATGGCCCACCTTTTAAAATATGACTCGGTCTTTGGCAGGGCCAACCTCTCTGTCGAGGCCAAAGAGAACGCCCTTGTCGTTAACGGCAAGACCATTCCAGTTACAAAAGAGACCGACCCCTCAAAGCTCCCATGGAAGGCGGACGGCGTTCATGTCGTCCTTGAATGCACAGGCAAGTTTGTGGACCCCGAAAAAGCCAAGGCCCATCTTACCGCCGGCGCCAAAAAGGTCATAATTTCTGCCCCTGCAAAGGGAGAATGCAAGACATTCGTGATGGGCGTCAATCACACCGCATATAACCCCGCTACCGACAATATCGTGTCCAACGCATCATGCACAACTAACTGCATGGCACCCGTAGCCAAGGTTCTTCATGAAAACTTCGGCATCGAGCGCGGTTTCATGACGACCATCCACTCATACACGAACGACCAGCGCGTTATGGACGGCCCTCATAAAGATCTTCGCCGCGCACGCGCCGCGGCTGTCTCTCAGATCCCGACGACGACAGGGGCCGCAAAAGCGGTCGGTCTGGTGCTCCCCGAGCTTAAGGGCAAGCTCGACGGATTTGCGGTAAGGGTGCCTACGCCGGACGTCTCCTGCGTAGACCTCGTCTGCCTCATGAAGAAATCGGTCAAGGCAGAAGAGGTGAACGCGGCGCTCAAAAAGGCTTCCGAATCGACGCTTAAAGGCATTCTTGCCTACACCGAAGAAGAACTAGTCTCCTGCGATTTCATCGGCACCTCTGTTTCGAGCACCGTCGACGCAACGCTGACAAAGACGAACGAGAACCTCGTTAAGGTCCTTGCCTGGTATGACAATGAATGGGGTTTCACCTGCAGGTTGATGGACCTCGCAAAATATATCGGAGAAAAATTGTAACGACCGCAACACCATGACCATAAAATATATAGATGAGCTTTCCATAGAGAACAAACGCGTTTTTATTCGCGTTGATTTCAACGTTTCGATGAAAGACGGAAAGATCAAGGACGATACGCGCATCCGCGCGGCCCTGCCGACCATCGAGTATGCTCTTTCGAAGAACGCCAAAGTCATTCTGGGATCCCATCTGGGGCGTCCAAAAGGAAAGGGTTTCGAAGAGAAGTATTCGATGGAGCCTGTTGCCGAAAGGCTTTCTGAACTCCTCGGAAATAAGAAGGTAATATTCCCTGAAGACTGCGTTGGCGACGCAATAAAAAAGCTCTCTAAGGACATGGAGCCCGGGCAGGTGATGCTCCTTCAAAACTTACGCTTCCATGCCGAAGAAGAGAGAAACGATGACAACTTTTCAAAGCAACTTGCATCTCTTTGCGACATCTACATAAACGATGCCTTCGGAACCTCTCACCGGGCACACGCATCGACCGCGGGCATGGCAAAATTCGTGAGCGTAAAGGGGGCCGGATTCCTGATGAAAAAAGAGGTTGAGTCGCTGGGGAAGATAGTATCAAACCCTGAAAAACCTTTTGTTGCGATACTCGGCGGTGCGAAGGTCTCCGACAAGATAGCCGTTATCGAGAATCTTTTGAACCTTGTCGATGAACTTATCGTCGGCGGAGGGATGGCGTTCACCTTCCTTAAGGCAAAGGGCTTCACTATCGGCAAATCTCTATTTGAAGAAGAAAAGGTTCACACCGCGAACAAGATACTCGAGCGTGCGGCCACAAAAGGGATCCCTATTCTACTGCCAGTTGACCATGTCGTTGCAAGCGAAATATCCGATACCGCAAAGTCCGAAGTAACAAAGGACGCAAACGTACCGGAAGGAACAATGGGTCTTGATGTCGGCCCCAAAACCATAGAAGAGTTCTCAAAGGCTATCTCAAAGGCAAAGACGATATTCTGGAACGGTCCATTGGGTGTATTTGAGACCGAGCAGTTCTCAAAGGGGACCATGACGATTGCCAAGCTTGTCGCTGATTCGAACGCAATGACGGTGATAGGCGGCGGAGATTCCGTGACCGCCGTCAATAAGGCCAAGGTGGCAGACAAGATAACCCACATTTCGACTGGCGGAGGGGCAAGCCTCGAATTTGTCGAAGGTAGAAAGCTCCCCGGCCTAACAGCATTGGAGTGATATATGCCAAAATTCATCGTTGCGGCTAACTGGAAACTTAACAACACGGTCCAGGAATCTTTGATGCTCGTGGCCGGCATAATCGCTCATGTAAAGTTAGCGCCTAACGTGGAAGTTGTTTTAGCGCCCCCTTTTACATCGCTCTATTCTGTGGGGGTTTCCCTGACAGATTCAGAACTTAAGCTCGCGGGACAGAACATCTACTGGGAAGAAAAAGGGGCCTTTACCGGCGAGATCTCCGGTTCGCTCCTTAAAGACATAGGTTGCTTATATGTTCTTATCGGCCATTCCGAGCGCCGCAAATATTTCGGCGAGACCAACGAAACGGTCAATAAAAGGATATTTGCCGCACTTAGGAACGAGCTTGTTCCCATCATGTGCATAGGGGAGACCCTTCAAGAACGTGAAAGTGGCAAGACGTACGAGATACTGGAAAGGCAGCTAAAGGGCGGCCTCATGGGGTTGCAGCAAAAGGACCTTGAAAAATTTTCAATTGCATATGAACCTGTTTGGGCTATAGGTACCGGCAAGAATGCGACCGGCGACCAAATAGAAGAGGCTCACCATTTCATAAGAAACTATGTTGCAAAGCTTTATGACGCGCCGACAGCCAATAACATAAGCATCCTCTACGGCGGAAGCGTTAAAGCAAGCAACTGCAAAGAAATATATAAACAGCCCAATGTTAACGGCGTCCTTGTGGGCGGGGCAAGTCTGGACGCAAAGGGTTTCTGTGACATGATAGCACAGACCCCCGGACAAAAGTGACCCAAAGCGAAGCGAGGGTCATCCTGAGCGAAGCGAAGGATCTCGTGCGTTAAGTTGTAGATCCTTAGGACCTTCGATCTTCAGAATGACATAAATAGACATGAATACTGCACTTATAGTAGGACACTATTTCGTATGCACGTCCCTTATCATCCTGATCCTTTTACAGGCAGGAAAAGGGGCGGACATGGGCGCGGCCTTCGGCGGCTCTTCCCAAACGGTCTTCGGAGGCAGGGGCCCGGCAACGTTCTTGAGTAAATTGACGGCCCTATTTGCCGTTCTTTTTCTTGTAACATCGATATCTCTGGCGCAGCTTTCAAAGAAGGCTTCCATTAAATCTGTGCTTGACACAACGCCTGTGACAGAGCAAGGTGCCGCACCTTTAGAGGCTCCGGCGGTACCGGAAAACGCGCCGGCGGCGCCAGCGACCGAAGGGCAGTGATTCATTGAAAATAAAGCTGGGGTGGTGGAATTGGCAGACACGCATGTTTGAGGGGCATGTGGGTTAAACCGTGCGGGTTCAAGTCCCGCCCCCAGCACATTGTTCTTGGTCAAGCGGCCGGCTTGAGCCGGTAGCGAGGCTTAGAACAATGGGCCCCTGGAACAAAGTGAACGGGGCACAAAAAAGCAAAGAAGCGACCGTAAGAATTTGCGGTCGCTTTTTTGTAACACCAAAATGCTTCAAATACCAAAAAAGCTGACCGCCACGCTCCTCTCCTATATCAAGAAGACCTACCTGCCGGACAAGCGGGTTAACCCAAAAACGGCGGATGAATTCACCATTCACGACATAAAGTTCTTCGCGCGCGGCGTGGCCGAAATGAGCGCCTACTTCACAAGTGAACGCGGGAGCATGCCCAAGAACTACCTTAACAAGAAAGAACTCCGCGCCGGCTACCTGTTATACTTCGTGATGAGCAATTTTTTAAAGATCGGATTCTGTCTTGACGAGGCCGGAGCCAAGAGCAGGTTCGCGAATAATGACGTTATTAAGATAGCTGATGTTGGATGTGGCCCGGGCACCGGGGCCGTCGCCTGCGTTGATTATTTTAAGGCCGCCGGCAAGCCGTTGGAGATAACCGCCATAGACCAGAACTCGGGCACCCTTCACGACGCCAAACATATCTTTCAGACGTTCGCCGACAAGGAAAGGGCAAGGCTCAAGACCGTCCTTTTGGATATCCATTCAAGGAACATAACTCATTCCCTTAAGGAAAAGTGCGACGTCATTATAATGGCGAACTTTTTGAGCGAAATGAAGGAGATGGATAGCCAGTCGGCTGTCGTCCAAAGGGCGATGGAACGCCTCACAGAGAAAGGAATATTGATAATAATAGAGCCGGCGCTCCGCTGGACAACGCGCAATCTAATGAAGTTGCATGACCTTTTACTTTCACAAGTTACGATTCGCGATTCGCGATTCGCGGTCATGGCCCCGTGCCTCCACAATGCAGAATGCCCCATGCTTCGCGAAAGCAGGCGCGACTGGTGCCACATGTATCTCGACTGGGAGCGACCGAGAGTTATGGGAGAGATCGACAAGCTTATCGGCAACAGAAAGGATTATCTTAAATTTTCCTACCTAATTTTATCTAAACAGATCGCCGATTACCGGTTGCCGGTTACCGATCGCTGGCGCGTCGTCAGCGCCCCCATGCATTCAAAGGGCAAGACGGTGCTTGTTCTTTGCGGGAATGGTAAGCTTCTCCATACCACGATGCAGGACAAGGACCTATGTGAAAAGAACGCAGACTATGCAAAGACCATGCGCGGAGACATTGTAAGGTGCGCCGACATTTCAAATATTGATAAACTTTCAGAATTTGCTATAATCCGCAGTCACAATGGATGAAATTTCCAAAACAAGAGATGAATTGACTATAGACGCCGTACCGGGATCTAACTGGGTGCCGGCGATAAAGGTCCTCTCCGGCCCAAAAGAGGGCTCTGTATTAGAAATAAAGGGCGATTCTTTCACCATCGGCAGGTCCAGCAGTAATAGTTTGGTTTTAAACGATAAAGCCGTCTCACGAAGACACGCCGCCATCGAACAGAAAGACAAACGTTACATCATTCACGACCTCGAAAGCAGATGGGGACTTAAGGTGAACGGCCACGACCTGAAAGAGGCGGGCCTTAATTTCGGCAACGAGATCGAGATAGCCGGCACACGAATGATCTTCGACCTTGTCATTAAAGATCGGGTGACCAAGCGGCCATCCAGATGGCTCAGACACGCCATCGTTGTTCTTCTCTTTGCGGCGGCCGCCTCTAGCGCCACCCTCTTCTATTTCAGGCACCAGTCGCAAAAGGACCTAGTGCGTCCCGGGGCCGACGTCCTTTCGCAGATAATCTTCCATTACGACCAGGGAATCTCTTATTACAACAAGATGTCCGAAGATAAGGGTACTCATGAAAAGGTGCTGGAAGAGATGAAAAAGGTCATTGCGCTTGACCCTAAAGGAACCACACAATTCTCAAGAAGCGCCCGCCGAATAATCGACGGATTCGAAAAGTGAGTCCTTAATTTCCTCTTAAATTATCTACCAACCCCTCCATGTCAGGCGGTAGCTTGGCCTCTAATATCATCTTTTTCTTCGAAACGGGGTGATAGAACTTTACCCTTCTTGCGTGAAGGGCCTGTCTCGGAAATTTTATCTTTGGATGCGGATTGTAGACCTTGTCACCTACTAAAGGATGACCAATGGACGCCAGATGGACCCTTATCTGATGGGTGAAGCCCGTCTCAAGCCTTGCGTCGAGGAGCGTGGCGTTATCATACCTTTCCACAACGTGATACCGCGTTACCGTTCTCTTTCCTTCCCCATTTTTAACGACGCCCACCTTCTTTCCGTGACCGAAATCTCCCTTGGAAAGCTCGGTGTCTATCGTACCGTCCTCTCTGTTGACCGGCCCTTCTACAATGGCCGCATAGACCCTTTCCACCTTATGTTCTTTTATGTCGTTCGCCAGCTTTAAGGCCCCGTTCGACTTCGCAAAAAGGACTAGCCCCGTGGTCTCCTTGTCAAGGCGGTGAAGAGGCCTTGCAAAAGAGGCCTTGGCGCCTGGGAACTTTCTCACAATGTAGGCCCTGACATGATCGACAAGGGCCAACTGTTTTTTTCCGCTCCATTCACTCCCTTTTTCGTGGGCAACAATGACTCCCCTCGGTTTATTGATCACTATAAGGTCCTTATCTTCGTAAACAACGTCTAAAAATCTTCTCTTCATCATCAAGCTCCCTCGACAAGCTTGCCACGACCGCCCAAAGCGGTCATTTTACGCTTTACGTTTTTCGATTTTACTGTTACATAACAGAGTCTATGTCAAATATCAACATCCAAGGTCTTGAGGCCGAAATACCCGAGAATTGGCAGGTGCAGGGCATGCTGACCCTCACCCTTCCAAGTCCCGACAAGAACGTCCGTCCCAACATCATTCTTACAAAAGAGCTCCTTCCAAGGCCGATGGAGCTGACCGAATATTTCGGACGCATAAGGGAGTCTATCGAAAAGCGCGGTATAAAGGACCTGAAGATCTCCGACGAAAAGGACCTTGTCATATCGGGCGTCCGCGGAAAGATGATGATCTGCTCATGGGACGTCTCTGCGATGGCCGCCATGCTGGGCAAGGAAAAGGGCGGCGCGGCGCTGGAAAACATCAAGCCGGGCCAGCAGGTAAAACAGATCCAGGTAACGCTCCTTAAAGAACAGCTTGCCATTAATATGACGGCAAGCTTCCCGTCCGACAAGTTCGACATCTACTACAGGCCCTTCCAGCAGTTCTTAAAGACCCTTAAGATAAGCTAAAATATCTACAGGAACTTTTGATAGGCCTTGGCAAGGTCTTCGAACGATCTTACCACATTCTTTCCGGCATCAAACATCTTTTCCTTGTTCACGGCATCGTAATCGTGCACGAGAAGGGACCTTAAAGAAGGGATGGTTTTGCTCGCCAAAAGGACCTTTTTGGCTATCAGCTTTTCATCGGCCAGGATTTGCATGATATGTTCATATGTCGAGGGCTTTCTTAGATTAAGCCCTGCGATCACGTGATTTCCGACCGCCAGCACGCATTCGGAGGCCAGTTGCAGATAGCGTTCCATCGCGGCGTAGGATACCGGGTTCTTGCAGACCTTCTTCTTGCCGTTCTTTTGAATGATGCGAAGTTGTTTCACATAAACTTTCAGGCGTTCAAGCCTTTGTGCGATGATGTCTTGGTCAATCAAAATATCCTCCTTCTTTTACCTGCTCTTTTATGGAGGCCCTCTGTACGCTCCTTAAAAAGGCGGTGTCGAGGTAATTATTAAGGGTCTTGTTCTCCAGCCTGACCCTTGCTGTTTCGTCTCTGATAAATATGGGATATCCTTCTATGAGGACCCTATGGGAAATGACGGGTTCTGCGTTGTTAAGGACGACCACGTCCACTTTTGGAATGCCAAAGATCCACGTAAGCCCTTCCATCAGTTTTAGCCTGTGTTCGTACCACTGTGCGGATTCTGAATTGAACAGAACGGCAACGTCGACGTCTGAAAGAGGGCCCGTTGAACCTTTTGCAACGCTGCCGAACAGATAGGCTACCTGTACGAAGCGTTGATTGACGAGATAGGCCTTAAGCTGCCTGATACGCTGCTCCGGAGTAAGCATTACTTACCTCCTTTGGCGCTTTTTGCCCTTCCCTCTTACAGGGCAACGCACCTGTTATATGTCTAAATTCCTGACATTAAGGGCGTTCTTTTCTATAAAATCTCTCCTCGGCTCAACCTGATCACCCATAAGTATCGTAAATATATTGTCCGCCTCTACGGCATCTTCCACAGTCACTTGCAAAAGAGTCCTTGATTCCGGGTTCATCGTCGTTCCCCAAAGCTGGTCGGGATTCATCTCTCCAAGACCTTTATAGCGCTGGATCATGTGTCCCTCTTTTCCTTCTTTAAGCACGAACTCTCTTATCGGTCTTAAAAGTTTTGTGTCTGTCTTTTTACCGTCCTTTTCGATCACAAACGGCGCCGCACCGGCTTCTTTAAAGGACTCCCGAAGCTTTCTCAGCTCGCTCACCTCGGCCGATTCCAGGAAGTCGGTGTCAATGACCGTCTCTCTCTGGAATCCGTGCATGAGCGACTTGTATATTATCTTGTGGCTTTCGTGTTCTAGATCTTCCGCAACGTCGACCGTAAAGTCTCCGATATCGGGGAATATCATGTTTAAATGTTCTGCTATCTTATCCAGCTCTTCGTCTATTTTCTTTGGTTTTTCCAGAATCTCGGGAGTAATGTTGCTTGCCGTGACAAGAACGTCGACTATCCTGCTGTCGCGCCTTCTCTTAACGACATCCAAGATATTATCGTACTTAATGAGCTGTTTGACCAACTTCCCAAGGGTCTTTCCCGAAAGTTCTTTGGTTTTTGATTTTACTTTAACGCCGTCTACTCCAAGCTTGATCAGATAATCTTCGAGTAGCGCATCATCTTTCAGGTACTTCTCTTCTTTTCCCCGCTTCACCCTGTAAAGAGGGGGTTGGGCGATAAAGAGATGGCCGTCTGCGATGATCTGCGGCATCTGACGATAGAAGAATGTCAGCAAGAGCGTTCTGATATGTGAGCCGTCGACGTCGGCATCTGTCATTATTATGATGCTGTGATAACGAAGCTTGGAAATGTTCCGCTCCGATTCTTCGCCTACAGAGACCCCGAGAGCGGTTATCATCGTGCGGATCTCTTCGTTGTTGAGCATCTTGTCGAATCGCGCCTTTTCAACGTTTAGTATCTTTCCTTTGAGAGGGAGGATGGCCTGATTTCTGCGATCGCGCCCCTGCTTGGCGCTTCCCCCGGCGCTGTCTCCTTCAACTATATAAAGTTCCGATAATGCAGGGTCCTTCTCCTGACAGTCTGCAAGTTTTCCGGGAAGCGCGCCTACCTCCAGCGCCGATTTTCTTCTTACAAGGTCTCTGGCCTTGCGCGAAGCCTCGCGTGCGCGGGCGGCGTCTATGGCCTTTGAAAGTATTCTTTTTGTGATACCGCTGTTACGTTCGAAATAGTCCAGAAGTTTTTCGTAAACGACCTGTTTTACAACTCCTTCTATCTCGGAGTTGCCGAGCTTTCCCTTTGTCTGTCCTTCGAACTGAGGGTTTGGTAATTTAACTGAAACGACCGCGGTCAACCCTTCGCGAATATCTTCGCCGGATGGCGGTTGCGTTACCTTCTTTAAAAGATCGCTTGAATTGGCAAACTGGTTCGCGGCGCGCGTTAGGGCCGATTTAAAACCCACAAGATGCGTTCCGCCGTCGTGAGTATTGATATTGTTGGCAAAGGAAAAGATTATCTCGTTGTAACCATCGTTCCACTGGAGAGCTATTTCAACGACAACGTCCTCTTTTTCCGATTCAAAATATATGACATCGTTGTGAAGCGGTGTCTTTTTCTGGTTCAAGTGTTCAACGAAACTTTTAATGCCGCCATCATAACAGAAATCGTGTTTCTTCTCGCTTCTTTCATCCGTGATAGAGATCTTGATGCCCTTATTCAGGAACGCTACTTCTCTCAATCTTTGTGAAAGGGTATCGAAATTATATTCGGTTATTTCAAATATCTCTACGTCGGGCTTGAACGTCGCCTTGGTCCCTGTCCGATCGGCCTTCCCGACGGCTTTGAGCGGACCCGTGGGGGTTCCCCTCTTATATGACTGTTCGTAAAGTTTTCCGTCGCGTCTTATCTCAAGGTGATACTTTTCAGAAAGAGCATTAACTACCGAGGCGCCGACGCCATGGAGACCTCCGGAAACTTTATAGGCGCTATGCTCGAACTTTCCGCCGGCATGAAGCTTTGTCATGACCACTTCTGCGGCAGAGACCTTTTCGGTCTCGTGCATATCAACAGGTATTCCGCGTCCATTATCTTCAACGGTAACAGAGTTGTCGATATGGATGGTAATATCTACCTTGTCACAATAACCGGCCAGGGCTTCGTCTATTGAATTATCTACCAGCTCGTAAACGAGATGATGAAGGCCGGCAACGCCTGTGGAGCCGATATACATTGCCGGGCGTTTTCTGACGGCATCGAGACCTTCCAGCACTTTAATGCTGGAGGCGTCATAAGAATGACCCTTTTTCACCGCCGTGTCGGACGTTATTTCATATTTTTCTTCTTTTTTTGCCATAAGGGTGTTCGCTAATACCAGATGTCATATTAAAAGTAAACCTCGATTTTTACAGTCTCATTGGCATTACGACAGACAAAAATCCCTTGTCAAATTCAGACCTTATAACACATGGGGATGTGTCGTTCTTGAGTTCTAAAATAGATTTTTCATCTTCTAAAACATTAAGAATATCAATGAAGTAGCTGGCGTTAAATCCTACATCGAACGTCTCTCCTTTATATACGCAGGAAATCTCCTCTTTTGCCTCCCCAAGGTCGGGATTTGATGAAGAAATGTCCAAATTCCCCGGAGAAATGTTAAATTTTACCCCTTTTGACTTCTCATTTGCAAGAAGTGCGGCCCTTCTGAGGGCTTGAATGAGCGTTTTTCTATCAACCGAGACCACCCTTCCGGATTCTTTTGGAATTACTTGATTATATGGAGGAAATTGCCCGTCGATTAATCTGCACACAAACGTTACGTTCTTTGTAACAACGGAGATCGTCTTTTCACCGATCTGCAGTGTAAAATCACCATCCACATCTTCCAATATTTTCTTCAGTTCCCAAATGCCTTTTTTAGGAATTATCACACCCTTAGCAAGCTTACCGCTCTTGACCGGCCTTTCTGCATAAGAAAGCCTGTGACCGTCAGTAGCGACCATTCTAAGACTAGCCTTGGCTCCAGTTCCGGCCTGTTCTAAAAATACACCGTTTAACGTATATCTTGTCTCATCGTTCGACATTGCATATGAGACCTTCTCTATCATTTCACAAAAGTCCTTTGCATCTATATTGAATTCAACGCCTTCCGAACTTGGGAGTGACGGAAATTCATCGGCGGATGCGCCCATTATCTTAAATCTTGATTTTCCGCAGGTCACATCTATCCAGTTATTTGGAGATGTCTTTATGGTGATCATGTCGTTCTGAAGCTCTTTTGCGATATCATACAGATTCTTTACCGGTATCAATACCTTGCCGGCATCTGAAACGTCTGCGGGCTCTCTGGCGATTATACCCACCTGAAGATCTGTTGCCGTAAAAGAAACGCCCTTCCCTTTTGCCTCTATCCGGGCATTTGAAAGTATGGGCATCATCGTTCTGTGTTCGATAACACTTTGGGTCATATACAATCCGTTTATTAACGACTCCCGTTGTATCTTGATCTCCATGTTTTTTTCTCCCCTGCCCCATATTTGGGGGCTCTCTCTTATTATTGTATATATAAAAACAGTAGTAACAGTAGTAGGGTCTGTGGATATGTGGATAAAACGGCTATCAACTTGAAATATAGATGAATAGCGGAATTAGCGACTGTGAACGAACGGTTAATAAACCGCCACATTATCCTGTTAATAACTATTTTTAAAGAACGGTAAAAGTTTTACTATCTGTTTTCAACAGGGTTCTACACATGTTTTAAGGCGTCGCCTGCAGCTTCTTTTCAAAATGATCCACAGCTTCTTTAAGCTTTGCATCGTTCAAGGCCGCGGCCGCTATCTTTCTCACCGCGTGAATGACCGTTGTGTGGTCCTTGCCGCCGAATTTGTCCCCTATTTCAGGAAAAGATGCGTTCGCATGTTTCTTGCAGAGATACATGGCTATCTGTCTTGGAACGACCAGCGATTTCATTCTTCTGGGGGACTTCATGTCGGCTATCCGGATCTTAAAATAATCGGCGACCATCTTTTGTATAGAATCGATCGAGCAAACAGAAGTGCTCCTGTTGACGATGTGTGAAAGCACCTGGGCCGCGAACGATGTTGTGATAGGCGTTTTTAGAAGAGAAGAATACGCCGAAAGCCTGATCAGAGAACCTTCCAACTCCCTGACGTTGGAGCGGATCTTGGTGGCCAGGTATATGGCCACATCATCAGGAAGGGTTATGTTCGCACCCTCAGCCTTTTTTTTCAGGATAGCGATCCTCGTTTCAAGGTCGGGCGGCTGGATGTCCGCTATAAGGCCCCACTCGAAACGAGACCTCAAACGATCGTCTATATCCTGAATATCTTTGGGGAAATGATCGCTTGTCACCACTATTTGTTTTTGGAGCGCTAAAAGCGTGTTAAAGGTGTGGAAGAACTCTTCCTGCGTGCGTTCCTTTCCACCGAGGAACTGTATATCATCCATTAGCAGGACGTCGCAGTTGCTTCTGTATTTCTTGCGGAACGCGACCATCTTGTCATAGCGGATACCGAAGATCACCTCGTTCATGAAGCTCTCGGCCGTGACATAGAGAACTCGTGAGGAGGGATGTTTCTTTGCTATTTCGAGCCCTATCGCCATTACAAGGTGGGTTTTACCAAGACCGACGCCGCCGTAGACAAAGAGCGGATTATAGTGACCGCCCGGCAGGTCTGCAACTGCTTTTGCTGCCGCCTGGGCGAACTGGTTGCCGCTTCCTACAACGAACCTGTTGAATGTATATCTGGGATTTAGGCCGCTATTTACGCTCTGGGTGGGGGTTGCTTGGGCCGCCGGTTCGCGCGTTGGTGATTCTGCCTCGGTCTCGATCTTCTCGTCTATCTCCTTTGCAAGCCTCGGGTCTATCTCGATCAGGATCTCTCTCGGACGCCCTGTGGCACCGGAAAGCTCTGTTATAAGGAGCTCTAAGTAATATTCTTCTATCCAGTCCTGAAAGAATTTGTTGGGGACGCCTATCGTTATTGCGTTGCCCTCTTCCCTAATAGGTCGGATAAAGGAAAACCACTTAGAATAGTTTAACTCACCAATTTTATTGCGTATTTTATCTTGAACTTCCTGCCACGTGGCGTCGATTAGTTTATTCACATGATTATCCACACCTGTGGATAAAGCAGATGAAATAAGCTTTGGCAAGTAAAAATTTCTGTTAGGCCAATTATTCTTGACTTGGGCCTTACATAAAACTATCTATGCGCCTCGACAATTAACGGAGGCTTTACCATGGCAAAGAAAAAGACAAAAAGGACCTATCAACCAAGCAGAAAACACAGAAAGAAAACCCACGGATTTAGAAAGAGAATGAAGACAAAGAGCGGCCGCAAGGTCATTTCAAAGCGCAGGAGCAAGGGTAGAAAACGCCTCTCAGTAGGGTATGGCAGGTAGATCCTTAAAGAATCCAAGAGAATTTAAGGCGGTTTACAGCTCCAAGAACAAGGCCTTTGGCAAATATTTTTTTGTGGCATGGAAAAAGGCCAAAAGCATGAGCATGAGACTGGGGCTTACCGTTAGTTCCAAGGTCGGCAACGCCGTTACAAGGAACAGGATAAAAAGAGTTTTAAGAGAGATCGTTCGAGCGAACAAGAAGAGCTTCCCAGCGGCAGAGGTCGTCATAACGGCGCGTGTAGGAGCCGGCGACATATCGAATGAAGAGGTCAGAAAAGAGATCTCATCTCTTATTAAGAAGGTACATGCGTAGTATTTTTATTTCATTGATCAGGTTGTATAAAAAAGCGCTCTCTCCCGCGTTTGCCGTATTGGGAGCAGAGTGCCGGTTCTACCCGACATGCTCTGAATATGCGTTGCAGGCTTTTGAAAGGCTTCCGGCAGGACGGGCTTTTTCTCTCTCACTGAAAAGAATTCTAAAATGTTCTCCCTGGCACGAAGGGGGGATAGACGAGGTGCCGATAATATGAAACAAGAAACAAGGTCGCTTTTAGCGGTTGGACTGAGCGTTGTGGTCTTTTTGATATGGTACGGGTTCTTTGCGCCTAAGCAGCCACTGAAACCGGAGAGCGATGTTCCTGCGGCAACCGCCCAGCAGCCGTCGGCGCCCAGTGAAGCAACGACACCATCTTCCGGCAATGTAACCTCGGCCGCTCAACCGGCAACCGCCATGCCAGGAGCGGTCAACATCCACGACCCTCAAGGAGAGATACCCCTAAAAAGATCTATCATAGAATCCGATATCTATAGGATAGAGTTCACGAACGACGGCGGCGTGCCGGTATCGTGGGAGATGAAGAATTTCAAGAAGAATGTTGGAAAGGAAGCGGTCCCCGTAAACCTTGTAACGGATAAGGTAACGCCTCTTCTCGAAAAATTTTCGCTTGGTGGCATTCCGGCAAGGCCGCGCTATAATGTGATCAAAGAATCGGCGGACAAAATTGTCTATTCCTGGCGCGGAAAAGAAGTTGCTATAACCAAGACCTATCAGTTCGACCCCAGAGGTTATATGGCGGAAGTATCTGTGGCCATCAGGAATATGGGACAAAATCCGATAGAGAGCAGCCTTACCAACGAATGGTCGATGGTGGTCCCGAAAGAAGAGGAGAAGGGTTTCTTGGGATTTTTAAAGGGTCCAAGCAATGTTTTTAATTTTATATATTATCTGGACGGCAAGGTGAGCAAGGACCCGGTTGCCGAAATGGACGGACATCTTATATGGGCCGGTCTTGAGGACAGATATTTTCTATCTGCCATAGTTCCAAGAGGCCACGGTGAAACTGCGAAGACCTCTTCGATTAAAAGAGCGAACGAGGACGGAACATCTTTTTTATCAACGACCGTGACCGTTCCCAAGCAGACGATAGTGGGGAGCGGCGAAGTCGTGCAAAAATATTCCATCTATGCCGGCCCCAAAGAGATGAACTGTCTTAAGTTTGCCGGGGCGTCGCTGGACAAGTCCATAGACTATGGCTGGTTCGGATTCATTGCGGTGCCGATCCTTTATCTTTTAAAGTTCTTTTACGGGATAATACACAACTACGGGGTTGCCATTATCATCCTTACGGTATTCGCTAAACTTCTGATGCATCCTTTGTCGCGCCATTCTATGAAATCGATGAAGGCGATGCAGAACCTTCAGCCCAAGATGAAGGAGCTCCGCGAGAAATATAAGGACAACAAAGAACGCCTTAATGTGGAGACGATGGCCCTTTTCAAGGCCAATAAAGTAAACCCCATGGGCGGTTGCCTGCCGATGCTCATACAGCTTCCCATATACATCGCCCTCTATAAGGTGTTGTGGAACTCCATCGAACTTTATCGCGCCCCCTTCTTCTGGTTCTATAAGGATCTTTCCATGCCCGACCCCTATTTCATCATGCCCGTGGTCCTGGGCTTTGCGATGTGGCTGCAGCAAAAATTAACACCATCTGCCTCCGCCGATCCGACCCAGGCCAAGATGATGCAGATAATGCCTATCATGTTCACGGCGTTCATGCTCTTCTTGCCGAGCGGTCTTGTCCTTTATATCCTTGTTAACACAGGCATGGGCGTCGCCCAGCAGTGGATGATGAACAATGATATAAGGCTCAGGGATCTTATTCGCGGAAGGGTCAAAAAGGTAACAGCTTAAACGTTCACTTAAGAAGCATCTTTTGTGCGGAAATTGTGGAGACCACGTCGGTCGATTTAGAAGATGAAGGTTCTTTATCGTCATCGGTCCTTGTGATGTATGCCATAACCGCGCCTATTGCACCGTCCTGCCACCGTTCGGCCTGATTGTCGTAGGCAACTTGCATAGATATCTCATCGCCGGCCTTTAAAGGAACGCCCGCAGGGTCTTCAAATACAGGTATTGAAACTATTTTGTGATCCCCTGTCAGCTCCGCCTTTCCTTCCCAGAAAGGAGCGGGTTGTCCCTTTTCAAGAAGAGCGACCCCAACACCGTAATCCTGTAAAAGTCCGTAGGCCTTCGTCAAAAGGCCGTTTTCCGGGACAATGAACCTGACCTCTTTTTTGACAAATTCTTTGGGGGCTACGGCCATCGGGGAATAATCACACGGGTCAACGTTTAAGAGCATCGGCATCACATCTTTGATGTTCTTGGCCGCCTTCATCGGGACCGCCGTTATCTCGAACTTAAAATAGACACCGGAAAAATCATGGGATGTAGGGTTTTGAAGGACAACCTTTGCGTCGATTTGGTCTTCGGAAAGTACCGGGTAGCCCGCGCCGTCCGGCATATCTATATTCTTTGTGATGGAGGTAGCGGCAACGAAAGGATTTGCAACCTCTTTATCGGTACAGAGCGCGTTCTTTTCGCTGGCATTGGTCAAAACAGCCAGATGTAAAAGAGAGCTTGGGAGCTCGCCGCCGGAGCTGTCCTCAATGGACGACTCGAAGGAGGTTACCCATAAAGGCTCTTCTGTCTTGAACGTTATCGAGCCGGGGGCGTCCCACATTACCTGGGCTTTTTGACCGGCGGGGAGCACAAATGGTCCCACCTTATATGTAAGCTTCTGAACGCTCGTTGATGTTGATGGCCCGTTTTCGGAGATAGACGGTGTGGGCGTTTTGATCTCTGCAAGAGACAGGTCGGGTCCGCCTTCGCCAGAACTTTGGCACGCCGAAAGGAAAACGATCCCTAAAAGGGCCGACATGAAAGCTTTGTTTAACATCTGTATGAAAAATACCCTAGATAATCAAATAGTTAAATACGCATCGCGTTGACCTTTTAACGCGTGGCGTAAGAGGCCTGATTCTAAAAGTCCCTCAAGCCCCTCCTAATATCGGCGGCGCCACAAAAAAGTTGCTTCTATGAGAGCGGCCGGCTTGTAAGTGTCTTGTAAGCGTCCGCATTTCATGGATAATCATCTTTTAATTTTTTTAAACTATTTTTTGGGCAACACCTTTCCGTCGTCATAATGAACACATTACAACTGACCTCTGTTAATACGCGTGCTCGTTGTGGCCGTTTTGCTTCGCGCTGATCATTACGCTGTAGATCGCCGCCGAGGCGTTTGCCACGGCTACGCTGTCCGAAAATAGCCAGTTCTTGCGCCCCACCGCAAACGGCCGGATCACGTTCTCCACCATATTGTTGTCGATGCTGATCCGCCCACTCGTTGCGCGCTTACTATTTTTAGTTGCCATTTTGGGCCCTTTTCACTATCGGGTCTTAATTGTGGGAAGAGAAACAATAGCCGCCATATCAACCCCGGCAGGAATCGGTGCGGTTGGCATCGTCAGGATCAGCGGTCCAAACGCCAAAATGGTCTTAGAAAATGTGTGGATAAGTGGTCTAATCAAGGTGGAAAACTTTATAACTCACCGACTTTATTATGGAAAAATATCCACAGATAATAGGATAATAGATAACGTGCTTGCCGTGTGGATGGAGGACCCACATTCCTATACGGGTGAGGATGTCGTTGAGATACATTGCCACGGGGGAAGCGTCTCCACAAAAAATGTCCTGAATGCGATCTTGGGCGGAGGGGCAAAACCTGCCGCCCCCGGTGAATTCACCATGCGGGCATTTTTAAATAGAAAGCTAGATCTTGCACAGGCGGAGGGTGTTGCCGAGGTGATCTCCGCAACGAGCGAAAAGGCGTTAAGGCTTGCGAGCGATCAATTAAATGGAAAGATCTCCGATGAAGTTCACGGGCTCCTGGAAGGCCTAAAGGAGGTAAAGGCCCTTGTTGAGGCGACAATCGATTTCCCCGAGGAAGACACAGAATTGATTGCAGAGGCGAACGTTTGTGAGATGCTTTTACCCGTTCAGAAGAGAATAGGGGGCCTTCTTTCAACATATAATGAAGGCAGGTTGATACATGACGGCGTCAGGGCAGTGATCGTTGGCAAACCAAACGTCGGGAAGTCGAGCGTGCTCAATGCCCTCATTGGAAACGAACGCGCAATAGTGCACCACACCCCCGGCACAACAAGAGACACGATAGAAGAGAGCATGGAACTTGGCGGGATACTTTTTAGCATTACAGATACGGCAGGCATTAGGGAGTCTTCATGTGAGATCGAAAAGATAGGAGTAAAGAGATCTAAGGAAAAACTAAGTTCGGCCGACATTGTACTCGTGGTGCTGGATGCCTCAAGACCACTTGATAAAGAGGACGCTGAAGTGCTGGAAGAGACCGGAAGCATTGAGAGAGTAATATTGCTTAATAAAAGCGATATAGCGGAGAATAAGGACGAAGAGACGTTCGACTTTGACGACAAGACCAAGAAGATATCGACAAGCGCCGTTACAGGCGTCGGGATGGAAGAGCTTAAGAAGGCGCTTATCAGCTCTGTAGATAAAGACGCGCTGATCGATTCGGATGGCGCGATAATCACCAACCTTCGTCACAAGCACGCGCTTGATGAGGCAGATACGGCTATAGGCTACTCTTTGGAAGTGATATCTAAAAAAGAATCGGCGGAATTCGTGGCTCATCATATACAGGCCGCAATGAACGCCCTGATGAAGATAACGGGCGAAGTGACTACAGAAGATGTCTTAAATTCGATATTTTCAAAGTTCTGCATAGGAAAGTGACCTTTAATGTACGACATAATAATCATAGGCGGAGGACATGCCGGCGTCGAGGCCGCATTGTCGGCCGCGAGGATCTTTTCAAAACGAGGCGAAAAGAAAAGGGTTCTCCTTGTAACGGGAAAGGTCTCAACGATAGGTCACATGAGCTGCAACCCGGCGATCGGCGGTCTTGCAAAGGGGCATATAGTCAGGGAGATAGACGCCCTCGGCGGAGAGATGGGCGTTGCCGCAGATCTCACGGGGATACAATTCAGAAGACTTAATATGAGCAAGGGCCCTGCCGTGAGGGCCACAAGGTGTCAATCGGACCGCAACAGCTATATGCGGCATATACAAAAGGTCCTGAAGCAAGAAACAGGAAGCAGGAAGCATGAAGGATTACATTTGGGTCTGGAACTAAAAGAGGCGATAGCGGAAGAGATTATTGTTGAGAACGGCCGCGTTGTCGGCATTATGACGAGTACCGGAGAAAGACTTGCGGCAAGGAAGGTCGTCATTACGACAGGGACCTTTCTGAACGGGCTTCTCCACTACGGCATGGAGCAGGAGGAGGGGGGGCGCGCTGGAGATTTTGCATCGCACGGCCTTTCGAAAAGCTTGATAAATGCAGGGTTAAAACTTGGCAGACTTAAAACAGGCACCTGCCCAAGGCTTAAAAGCGAGACAATAGACTTTAGTTCACTTGAGAAACAAAACGGGGATACCCCTCAACCCAAGTTCTCGTTTAGGAGAACGACACATCCACTTGAACAACTACCGTGTTTCATAACCCACACGAGCGCTGAAACACACGATATAATTCGCGCGGAAATTCACAGGTCGCCGCTTTTTTCCGGGAAGATAAAAGGGACGGGGCCCAGATATTGCCCGTCCATAGAAGACAAGGTCGTGAGGTTCGCTAGCAGAGAGCGCCATCAGATATTTTTGGAACCGGAAGGCATGGATATCCCGGAGGTCTATGTGAACGGACTTTCTACCTCGCTCCCCATAGATGTTCAGCTTAAGATAGTAAGGTCCATTAAAGGCCTTAAAAGGGCCGAGATAGCAAGGGCCGGGTACGCAGTTGAATATGATTTTGTACTCCCTACCCAGCTCTACCCAACCCTTGAGGTAAAGAATGTTTCAGGTCTTTATACCGCCGGGCAGATAAATGGCACATCCGGATATGAAGAGGCGGCAGCACAAGGCCTCATGGCCGGTGTAAATGCTGCTAGGTCTATTTTAAATGAGGAGGCAGTTATCCTTTCACGGTCCGATGCTTATGTAGGTGTGTTGATAGATGACCTTGTTACAAAGGGGACCGAAGAACCTTACAGAATGTTCACGTCGCGCGCTGAACATAGGCTTATACTGCGTGAGGATAATGCAGACATGAGGCTTTCAGAGCTCGGGAATAATATAAACCTTTTAGACGACGAGCAATATCAAAGATTTTCGGCGAAAAGAGGATCCATGGAAAGACTTGTCATCGCATCAAAAGAGGCCTTGAGAAGAAAGCGGACGGTGGATCTTTCAAACGAACCCGAAGAGATAAGGGCGGCCGTAGAGATAGAGCTCAAGTATGAGGGATACATCAAGCTTCAGAATCAGACCGTGGAAAGACTGAAGGATCTGGAACATTTTAAGATCCCGGCCGACCTTGATTACGATAAGATAACAAGCATCTCGAACGAGGTCAGGGCAAAGCTAAAAGAGGTCCGCCCGGTAACGCTTGCGCAGGCATCGAACATCTCCGGCATCACCCCCGCGGCCATATCCATATTAATGGTATGCCTAAGATAAAAAATATTTGACAAATTGAATCTAAACCCCAAACTTAGGAATGGTAGAATATGCACAATTTGCATATTTTAGATTGCTTATAAATTTCTCCCTGATATATTAACCCCATAAGCATTGAAGATTTATAAATGTCGCGGGCAAAAAAAGAGCGGCCCCCGACATTTTAAGAATCGCGCTAACGGTTCCCCAACCAAGAGCACGAATAAACCAAGGAGGTCGCCCCATGTCCTGGATAGCACAGTCCCAAATTCCCTACAATGTAATTATCAACACAAAACAAAAAAAAGGAGCACTTTATGTTTAATTTGATAAACAGGATAGTGCATGTCTGGACGAAAGAGAACAACGTAAGTAGCGACGGTCAAGCGATGCAGGTCGAGCTTTTAGACCTGGAGCGCGAAGATGAAAAGGGCCTCTACGGAAAACTTGTGGAGATAGACGGACCGGCACACGGGGGGATGGATTCATGCAGTATATTTCAGCCCGACCGAAAAGTGACGAGCAACTGCTTTGATAAGGGACAGATATATAACTCCCTTGATTCGGTTCAGAGATATTTAACAGCCCTCGGAGTTAACCTTCCAATGATATTTTCAGACGAATCGGCCTCTGGCGAGAAGAATAGTGGCGCCGCCAAGGCGTTCCCTGTAAGGGCGCACGCGAACGCAGTGAGCGACCTTAACGCATGGTATTCACCGCAATCAAAGGACCTTACCTTTGGCACATATGGCGACATGAACAAGGGTCAGGACAGGTGGCATCTGGCGGCAGATAACGATGTAAGCATCCACGAGTTCGGTCATCTGGTCCTCGATCAGATAAATCCGCAGCTTGGACGCGGCTGGCAGGGCGACGGAGGGGCGATACACGAGGGTTTTGGAGACGCTCTGGCATCGCTTTATGCCAACGATTCGGCGATGAGCGAGGACTTTGCGGTTGCCATGGGGCGAAAACCCAACAAAGAGGATGGGCTCAGGAACGTCGATAACAATCTTACAATGAAAGATGTCGGGACCGAAGAACACGACAAGGGGCAGGTTTACGGCGCGTTCTTCTGGTCGATAAAAAAGGCCATCGCCGATCCGAACGGTGAGTTTAAGATGGATGAGAGGCAGGCCGCGGACCTTGCGTTAAGGATACTCTTCATGCACGCCGCGCTCTACACGACCTCAAAACCGACGTCAGTCGATTTTGTAAACGCGGTCATCAGGTCCGTTGACATGATTAAATTCTCGTCGAGCCCCCCATTCATAGACGCAGGCAAGCTAAAATCTGCCATCATGGCAGAGGCCAGACGCAGACAGATGCTTACGCCCCAAAAGCGGGACGACGGAGCGTTCGAACCGTCGCACGATAGCGCTGTTCAAAAGGCCGGCTATAACGCAAGATTCGTCCCTCTAAAAAAGACGCCATTTTCGGGAGGTTCATACGAGATCCATCAACAGCAATACAGAACGTCTCGCGGCGTCTATATAGATGTTGTAGGTGCGGATATTTATACTCAAAAGGACAGAAACGGCAGGACCGTTCTTATCTCTTCGGCCGACGTCAGGACGATAAAGTCCGGCGAAATAAACGAAACGGTGACAGTCTCCCCAGCTAAGGCGGTCCAGCTGGCGGCAACCGACGCCCAAAAAAGGATGATGGCCGCAGAAGGATGGACGCGGACGCTGTGGGGAAAGAAGCCGGGCGCCTTCATTGATACCCTGGCCGTTTATCAGATGGATCACAAGATGGCCGAAACAGCGTTGCAGAAGTTGTCAAGCCGCGACTTCTCAAGGGCGGACGTCAGGCTTTCGATAATACCCGGATCAAGTGATATGCATTATGAAATGAAAGTTGGCCTTGGTATCTATTATATAAATGCAAGGACAGGCGACGTTCAGTTCAAAAAGGACGTATTTGTCAACTAAGGAACTTTAGGATACGTTCGGCGACAAGATCTTTTTCAAGATCAAGGGTTACGACGTGTTCGGATCTTTCAAGCAATAATACTTCGGGCGGCGTTGCCAATTTAGATGCCAAGAGACCGACATTGAATGGCGGCGCCGCCTTGTCGTTTTTGGAGTGAACTATCAATGCCTTGGCCTTAATAGAACCTATCTTGCCAGACACGTTCTTTTGGAGCTTTTGAAGCTCCCACACCGACCGCACCGGAATGACAGGATAGCTAAGGTTTCTATATATCTCCCTCCCCTCAGGGTCTTTTACGCTTGCCTCCCAATACTTTTTAGAGGTTTTGATCAACCTGTTGATCACGGGCAGGCGTGATATGGGCAGGGTCAGATTTTCGATCATTGGTGAAAGCCTCAAAGGGGTCCCCATGCATATGATTCTTTTAACATCTCTTTCGATGGCGAGCTTCAATGTTAAAAGGCTCCCCAGCGAGAGCCCGGCGCAGTACGCTTCATCGCAATCGTTCGCCAGTTTATTGTAAGAGATAAGGACCGCAGCGCACCACTCTTCCCACGTTGTTCTGGAAAGCTCTTCGGGGGATGTGCCGTGTCCAGGCAGTAGAGGGGTTATCACCTTAAAACCTTTCCTAGAAAGGATTTCTGTTAAAGGGGCCATTGTGGCCGGGGTTCCGGTCAGACCATGTATCAAAATAACGCCTTTTTTCATGCTATTGACAATACTAGATCTTAATGGGTAAGGTCAAGGATATGTCACTTGCGACCATCTGCCTGCCGGTGCAGGCGGAGCTTAAAGAAGCGGAGGAACTGCTTATCGGGCAGACCGGTTCTTCCGTTCAACTTGTCAGCCAGGCGGCGGAGTACGTTCTTCAGAACGGCGGCAAAAGGGTTCGTCCCGCCATTCTTCTCTTGACGACAAAGATGCTTGGCGGCGATGTGGACGCCGGCGTCAGGCTCAGCGTCGCGCTTGAGCTTATCCACGCAGCGTCTTTAATGCACGATGATGTCGTTGACAATGCAAAGCTCAGGAGAGGAAAGGCCTCTTCCAATGTTAAATGGGGGAATCAGATATCTATACTTGTCGGCGACTTCCTCTGGTGCAAGGCAAGCAGGATAGCTATAGAAACGGGCAACATGCGGATCATCTCCTCTCTCACGAATGCCGTTGAAAAGACCACCGAGGGGGAGATATTGGAGATCGTTAAGAGCAACGACTTTTTCCTTGATCGGGAAGAATATCTAAAGATCATAGAATTAAAGACAGCCATGTTGTTTGCCTGCGCAGGCGGTCTTGGCGCGATATCTGCCGACAGCTCCGAAAAGATGGAAGAGAGCTTTAAGAGCTTTGGGCTCAACTTGGGGGTAGCGTTCCAGCTGGCAGACGACGTCCTTGATTATGTTTCTGATGAAGAAAAATTCGGCAAGAAGGCAGGGACCGATCTGTGCGAAGGAAAACTGACGCTCCCCATCATCCTTGCACTTAAGAAATGCGGCAACAAGGAGGCCCATGTTATAAAAGAGGCCTTGCTTTCTAACACGATGGACACCCAAAGACTTGGCGAAGTGAAGGGAATATTAAAATCACACGGGGCCATTGAAGCCTCCCTTTCCATGGCCAGGGCCTATGCCAACAGGGCAAAGGAAGAGCTCACGTCTTTTAAGCCGTCGCTTGAAAAAGAGGCGCTGATGGCCTTGGCAGATTATTCAGTATCTAGAAATGAGTAGTTAAGAAGCCTTAGTTGTCCTTATAGACCTTTACACCTGTCCAATTTACGTCAGGGGATCGAATGCGGTTCGCATGTTATCAAGTTGACAAGTTCCCATGCTGGCAGATAACTATCATTAACCATTTCAAGGACTTTTCTTCCTACAACTTGCAAGCCTGCTAACATGTGAACCTGTTAACTTTCCGTTGGCACGAGTCTTGCTTATCCAAATACCAGCGCGCGCGGAAAGGATAATTTATGACAGAGATGTCGCAGAGAAAAGAGGTTTTCCACATAAGGGACCTAGGGGATGGCAAGAAGAGCGTATGGACAAAGATCGGTTCAGCCTTTGTCAACAAGGATGGATCAATAAACGCAATTCTAGAGGCGCTTCCGGTTGACGGCCGTCTTCATATTAGGGACCCAAGGGCATTTAAAACAAAGGAGTAGAACATGTTAAAGAAACTGGTGTTAGTGGCGGTAGTTTTGACGGTTGCATCAAGCGCGATGGCGGCGAAGTCATCCAAAAAAGAGCTGACGGGAGTCGTGAATATCAATACCGCAACGGTGCAGGAGCTCACGATGATCCCCGGCGTTGGCAAGTCAAAAGCCGAGGCGGTAGTTGCCCAGCGTCAGAGCGGACCCTTCAAGACAACGCAGGATATCGAAAAGGTAAAGGGTATAGGACCCAAGATGTTCGCAAAGATAGTTCAGTATATAACGGTTGAAGGGCCGACAACGGCCAAGGCGGTGAAGGTTCAAAGCGCCTCCGCCCCTCAGGCAACGAAGACAGCCATGCCAAGATCGGGCATATAGACTCCCTCCCCCGATCATTTTAAGACCCCGCATCGGCAAAAACTTTCCGGTGCGGGGTTATCTTTAGGGCACCTCTAAAAACCCCTTGATGTGTCATTGCGAGGAGCCGCAGGCGACGAAGCAATCTCCATAAATCAAGTGTTTGCGGGAGATTGCCGCGCCCCTTCGGGGCTCGCAATGACAGAGTAAGTAGGTTTTTAGAGGTGCCTTTTATTCGATGAGCGCTATTACAGTGTTGTCCGCAACTTCTACAAGACCGGATCTAATGGGTACTTTTTCATTGTCGGGATGGGCGGCGAACCAAACGTCACCCTCTTTCAATATACTTACAAGTTTTGCATGACCGGGAAGTATCTCCATCTCGCCGACCACGCCGGGCAGAGTTACGCGGTCTACCTTCTTATTAACGATCTCTTTTTCGCTGGTCAGTATCTTTAATATCATATCAGTTAGAGATATTCTTTGACTTTTCTATCGCCTCTTCGATGCTCCCCACCATGTAGAACGCCTGTTCGGGGAGCGCGTCGTGTTTCCCCTCGCATATCTCCTTAAAGCTTCTTATTGTGTCCGCAAGTTGTACATATTTCCCCGCGTTGCCGGTGAACTGAGCGGCGGAAAAGAACGGCTGGGAAAAGAACTTTTGTATCCTTCTTGCCCTTCCGACAATAAGTTTATCCTCGTCCGATAGCTCATCCATGCCGAGGATCGCGATGATATCCTGAAGGTCCTTGTATCTCTGTAATATTTTTTGAACATCTCTTGCCACTTTATAGTGTTCCTCACCGAGGATGTCGGGGGCCAAAATTCTGGAGGTTGAATCGAGGGGATCGACCGCCGGATAGATGCCGAGCGACATCAGGTTCCTTGAAAGAACAGTTGTGGCATCAAGATGGGCAAATGTCGTTGCTGGTGCCGGATCGGTCAGATCGTCGGCAGGGACATAGATGGCCTGAACGGAAGTAATTGAGCCGTTCCTTGTGGAGGTGATACGCTCCTGCAACTCTCCCATTTCGGTGGCAAGCGTTGGCTGGTAACCAACGGCAGAAGGCATTCTTCCTAAAAGCGTCGAGACCTCGTTGCCGGCCTGGGTGAATCGGAAGATGTTGTCTATGAAGAGAAGAACGTCCTGCCTCTCTTCATCCCTGAAATATTCAGCGACCGCGAGCGCAGATAGGGCAACTCTTGCGCGCGCTCCGGGGGGTTCGGTCATCTGTCCATAGACAAGGCCGGCCTTATCGATAACGCCGGACTCTTTCATCTCCAACCAGAGATCGTTCCCTTCGCGGGTCCTCTCCCCCACTCCGGCAAAGACCGAATATCCGCCGTGATGTACGGCGACGTTGTGTATCATCTCCATCAATAGAACGGTCTTTCCAACTCCTGCGCCGCCGAAGAGGCCTATTTTCCCGCCTTTTAAGTAAGGGGCCAAAAGGTCGATGACCTTGATGCCGGTTTCGAACATCTCAAGCGATATCGCCTGCTCTTCAAATGACGGGGGAGACCTGTGAATTGGATAAAATTTCTTTGCATTTATAGGGCCGCATTCATCGACCGGCTCGCCGATGACATTTATAACTCGGCCCAAGACCTCTTTTCCGACCGGCATCTGAATAGGTTCGCCGGTATTGACCACATCCATGCCGCGAACAAGGCCGTCGGTCGCGTCCATGGCAATGGTCCTTACCGTATTCTCACCAATATGTTGAGCCACTTCGACCACAAGGTTCAAAGGCTTGTTGTTGATGGACGGGTTGGTTATCTTAAGGGCCGTGTATATCTCAGGAAGGTCTGCACTGTCCGGGAACCTGACATCTACCACGGGTCCTATTGCCTGAACGACTTTTCCCAATGCATTTGTTTCCATATAATTTCTCCGATCATCGTTTTAAGGCCTCTGCCCCGCCGACTATATCGATAAGATCTCTTGTAATTGTCGCCTGACGGGCCTTGTTGTAAACCTGTGTCAGCGATATTATAAGGTCATCGGCGTTCTTTGTGGCCATTTCCATTGCTATCATCCTAGCGGAAAGCTCAGCGGCGCTTGATTCCAGATACGCAAGCAGAAAACCCGTTTCCATCGTCCTTTTGATAGCCCGCTCTATTACCTCTTCGGCGCCCGGTTCGCAAATATGATCTACGGAAAGCACCGGCATAAAATCGCCAAGGTCAACGGGCAATATCCTTTCAATAGAGGGTTCGATAGAGCCTAAGCTTTGGAACTTATTGTAGGCGATGTAGGCCTCGTCTATTTCTCCCTTTCGATATCTTTCAATGGCTAGGTTCATCTCCTTTGAAAGGTCCGGTTGCGCACAGACCTTTTCTATTTCGATCCCGTTTCGCCGGAAAAAATCACGCCCCTTTTTACCAATGACGAATATTCGGTATCTTTTATCAAGCGTGGCCCGGACCTTTTTTAACAGATGCTCGTTGAACGTGCCGCAAAGTCCCCTGTCCGAGCTTATGACGAATATATTAACTATCCCCTTCTCATCTTCCTGTGGGTTTAACAGAAAAGAAGAGATCTCTTTTTGTTCTTTTACTATCTCCAAAAGGATACGCCTCAGCTCTTTATTATAGGCCCTTGCAGTGCAGACCCTTTGCTGTGCCTTTCTCATGCGGGAAGAGGCTATCATCTTCATCGCGTGGGTCAGCTTTTTAGTGCTCTGCGTCGAAATTATCCGCTTTCTTATGGATTTAAGCGTTGCCATCTACTAGAATTCCTTTTTTAATTCATCCAGAACGGCGTTGATGCTCTTTTTCATTGCATCGTCGAGCGTCTTTTTATTCAAGAGGTCATTAATGATATCATGATGCTTGTTGGTGAACGCCCATTCAAGTTTTTCCAGATAATGTTTTATCTTTTCCGTAGGATATCCGTCGAGATATCCGGCCGTTGCCGCATAGATTTCTATAACCTGCATGGCGACGTTCATTGGTCTATATTGTCCCTGCAGGAGAAGCTCGGTAAGCCTTTCGCCTCTACTTAACTGGTTCTTTGTGGCCATGTCGAGCTCGGCCCCGAACTGGGCGAATGCGGCAAGCTCTCTGTATTGCGCGAGCTCTAAGCGGAGCATGCCTGCCACTTGTTTCATTGCCTTTATCTGCGCATTTCCGCCGACGCGCGAGACGGAGAGCCCGGCGTTAATGGCCGGTCTGACGCCGGCATAGAAGAGATCCGTTTCAAGATATATCTGCCCGTCGGTGATCGAGATGACGTTCGTAGGGATGTAAGATGTAACATCACCCGCCTGTGTTTCAATTATGGGAAGGGCTGTCAGCGAACCGCCACCGTATTTATCGGCCATCTTTGCGGAGCGTTCCAAAAGTCGTGAGTGTAAATAGAAGATGTCGCCGGGGTAAGCCTCGCGCCCCGGGGGCCTTCTTAAAAGAAGCGATAATTGTCTATAGGCTACCGCATGTTTAGAGAGATCGTCATAGACGATGAGCGCGTGTCTCTTTGTATCGCGGAAATGTTCGCCCATTGTACAGCCGGAATAGGCCGCAAGATATTGAAGTGGCGCCGGGTCGCTGGCGTTAGCGGCTACAACCGTTGTATATTCCATGGCCCCGTGGGTCTTTAGCTTGTCGACCACCCTTGCAACGGTTGAGAGCTTCTGCCCGATCGCGACGTAGATACAGAAAACATCGCCGCCCTTCTGGTTTATGATGGTGTCTATCGCTATTGCCGTTTTCCCTATCTGACGGTCGCCGATTATCAGTTCGCGCTGGCCGCGGCCAATGGGCGTCATTGCGTCTATCGCCTTGATGCCGGTCTGAAGGGGTTCTTTGACCGGTTGTCTCTGGACGATGCCGGGAGCCACCAGCTCAATTTTGCGCATCTCATTTGTTTCTATAGCCCCGAGGCCGTCTATCGGCCTTCCGAGCGCATCTACCACCCTTCCAACCACCTTGTCGCCTACCGGTACTTCTGCGATTCGCCCGGTTCTTTTTACAACATCGCCCTCTCTAAGCTCCACATCTTCGCCCATGATAGCGATACCGACCGAATCCTCTTCGAGGTTAAGAGCTATACCGATAATATTGTGGGGGAAGAGAATGAGCTCGCCAAGCATCACGTTGTTGAGGCCGTAGGCGCGCGCGATACCGTCGCCGACCGAAAGTATATAACCAACCTCCTCCGGCACCACCTCCCGTCCGAAATCTTTAATATGGTTCGAGATTATCTTTGATATTTCATCGGCCCTTATTGACATATTTTCTCCTTCATTTCATCTAAGGTTCTTTTAACGGTCGCATCGTAGATAACGTTAGATATGTTGACCATTATGCCGCCGATCGTTCTTGCGTCGGAGGTCTCTTTTAGTTTTACTCTTTTATTTAATTTCTTTGAAAACAAGTTTTCAAGTTCATTTTTTATATTGTCGGCGTCAGACCCGTCAGAAAGCGTAAAAATCCCGCGTTTTATGGAAAGGACATCGTCGGCCATGTCGTTATAGATATCCATTATATGATAAAAGAAGCGGACCCTCTCCTTGTCCACAAGGAGCTTTAGAATGTTCGTTACATATTTATGAACGTTAAGCGCGTTACAGACCTCATCGATGAACTTGAATCTATTATCTCTAGTCGCGCTTTCGTCGGTGAGCCAGTTCAAAACGCCCTTGTTCTTTCTGATCACATCCCCCAGCAAAAGGAGGCCTTCACGAACCTTTTCAACGGCCCCATCTTCCTTTGCGGCCTTGATGAGCCCAAGTGCGTATCTATTGGCTATGGTCTGATCTCTCATGTGTTAGCGCCGATCTCTTTAATAGACCTTTCGACCACCGCCTTTTTGTTCTCAGGGGGTGAACTTGAAAGCTCTTTTTTTACTACATCGAATATAGAATGAGCCGTGCCGAGCCTTATCTCTCTTATCGCTTTATTTGTCGCGTGATCTATAAAAGAGGATGCGTCCTTTTTTATCTGATCGGCATATGTTTTTACGGTGTTCATCATGCGCGCCCTTTCAGACTCTGCCTCTTCGATGGCCGCGCTCATTATTTTTTCCGACTCGGCCTTCAATCCGCCGACGAGCGGGCGAAGCTTCTCCATCTCCATGTGGGAGGTGTCGTAGGTCCTTTGGGCGACAAGTATGAGTTCGCTTAGCGTGCTATGTCTTGAGGCAAAGAAGTCCTTTACGGGCTTCTTAAGCAAAAAGAAAAGGGCCCCAAGGAATATAATGAAATTTATAATTTTAAATGTCTCAACCATTGATCTTTTTTATTATCTCTTCCGCTATTAAAGGGATGTCTTTTCTGAGATCGACCATCGCCTTGTTCTTGGTGGCCTCTATCTTCTCCCTTGCGGCATTTATCAAACCCATCGACTCTTCCCTTGCCTTTGCCTTGATCGCGGCCTCTTCCTTAAGACCCAAGGCCTTTATCTTGTCGGCCTTTTTTGAAGCTTCATCCTTCGCTTTTGTGAGGCCTTCATTATATTCGAGCGAGGCCTCTCTTATTCTGCTCTCAAGGGCCTTTGCCTCGGCGAGGAGCTTTTCGGTACGGTCCTTTCGCGCCTTAATGATCTTTATTAAAGGATTAAAGATCAGAAATTTGAGCGCAACGAGGACAGCAAGGAACGTTCCAAGTTGAATGAACGAGGTTTTATCGGGTAGTAAATGTATCTCCATTACATTATAAAGACGTTATCGTCCCGCTCAGCGTTATCACCGGTTTCCTGTTTTTCGTTTGATATCGAGGCTCGGATAGAGGTCCTTGTCGTTTCCGCTTTATCCATCTGGCATTTGCCCTGGAATGTTACGCCATCTTCTATTGAAATGGTCTTGGTCTTGATGTCGGCCACAACGTTTGCGGGAACATGCATTTCGATGCGGGACTTTGCCTCGATATTTCCCTGAACGCTTCCATAGACGATGAGAGTGTCAACAAAGACCCCGCCATCGACGTGGGCGTCGTTACCGATGATGAGCGTGCCATCGGAATAAACCTCGCCCTGAAAGTTGCCGTTGATCTGGACCGTGCCGTCGAAGGTAAGCTTGCCTTCAAAACTGCAGCCCTTATCTAGCAGGCCGTTCACCTGATCTACCCTTGTGCCCTTTTCTGTACGACCCTTGAACATAATTTTCTTCCTCGTTTTAACCGGAACAGTTATTTTGTTATTATTAAGCTATAGATCCTGTCAAGGTCCTGAAGCGTATAGTATTCTATTACGATACGTCCACCCTTCTTTTCCTTGTCCGGTTCAAGCCTTATCTTTGTTGCAAGTCTCTTCGTTATTTCATCGGAGACGAATTTCATCTGCGGCGATAATGGAGCGGCCCGCGTGGAATACCTAGAGGCCTGCGGCTTGATGTTCTGGATCATTTTTTCCACGTCCCTTACCGTTAGCGCAGCATTAAGTATCCGCTCTCGCATTTTTAGCTGTTCCTGAAGGTTGTTTATGGAAAGAAGCGCTCGTGCATGGCCGGACGTCATCCGTCCGGTTGCGATATCATCTTGTATGACCTTGGGAAGGTTCAGAAGCCTCAGCGAATTTGCGACGGCGGTCCGGGATTTTCCAAGTCGGGTCGAGGCCTCTTCTTGAGTATAATTGAATTGATCGATAAGCTCCTGAAATGCAACGGCCTCTTCTATCGGGTTCAGGTCTTCACGCTGGATATTCTCGATGATGGAGAGCTCAAGCATTCCTTCGGTGTCGACATTTTTGATGACAATTGGTACTTCCGTAAGGCCAGCCATCTTAGCGGCGCGTAATCTGCGTTCACCGGCGATGAGCTCATATTTTCCGGTAGAGGCTTGAGTGACGATGAGCGGCTGAATTATTCCCTGTTCTTTAATTGATGAAGAGAGCTCTCTGATCTTTCCCTCGTCAAAATATTTTCTGGGCTGAAGCCTGTTCGGTATTATTGAATCAACAGTAGCGGTCCTCATTCTCTCACCCGTTGGCATTGACACGGGCTTTGGCATTAAGATAGACGCCTCATCCGCAATATTGACGCCGGCCGGGATAAGGGCGTCTAGTCCGCGTCCTAAGGCTTTACGCTGTTGCATTCATTTTCTCCTTGCCCCGGGCCACGGTCGAGGGGCTTCAGTGCATTTTGTCTTACCTCGTCTGAGGCAAGCACGTCTTTCATTAAAAGTTCTTTTGCTAGCTCAAAATATGCCTCGGCACCTTTCGAACGAATATCGTAAAGGATGACAGGTTTACCGTAAGACGGGGCTTCCGCGAGCTTCACATTTCTTGGGACAATGACCTGAAATACGGTCTCTTTGAAATGCTTCTTTATTTCGTCGGCGACCATCTTTGAGAGCGAATTTCTGGCGTCATACATGGTAAGGACGATGCCTTTTACTTTGAGGGTCGGATTAAGCCTGGTTTTCACAAGATTTATAGTATTTGTAAGGTCTGCTACGCCTTCCATTGCATAATACTCGCATTGTACCGGAATTAATATGGAATTAGCTGCAACCATGGCGTTTAGCGTTAAAAGTCCTAATGTGGGCCCGCAGTCCATAATAACGTAATCAAACTTCAAAGATATTGATTCTATTGCTCTTTTTAAGATTGTTTCACGTGAAACAATATCCAAGAGTTCATATTCTGCCCCTACAAGATCTGCATTGGAAGGGATAAGCTTGAGGCATTGGAGGGAGGTGTGGATAATGGCATCTTCCGGTTTGGCTTCACCAAGAAGCACCTGATATATCCCCTTTTTAACATTTCTCTTGTTTACGCCCAGACCGCTACAGGCATTCCCCTGGGGGTCAAGATCTATCAAGAGGGTTTTCTTTTCGGCCGCCGCAAGGCTTGCGGCAAGATTGATGGCGGTCGTCGTCTTCCCTACCCCGCCCTTCTGATTACAAATTGCTATGATCTCTGCCAATTGAGCCCCCAAAATTGTTTCACGTGAAACAATTTTGTCTTTCGCATGTAATTACAAAGAAATCAAGAGTTAAATGAATAATCGAACGGCCCGCGATTTGACATATTGTCCAATATGCGACCGGTTTTGAAGGGACGGGTAAGATGTTCGAACGACCGATGTCCGCCTTCGCTCAAACGCCGCGAAGTCGGCGTCTCGGCGCTCAGGCACGGCGTTTATGGAATGGCTGCCGATGCCGTGCCCTCCGCGACGTCGCTCTCTCACCTTCCCCGCCCCTTCAAAACACGCGCACAACTTCTTAATGAGTTTATCATTAGAGGTAAGCGAGTGACCAACTGTCCGTGAAGCTGCTGGCGTTCGCGAGCGTAACGAAAGTGAAGCGAGCGATGAGGTGTTTGCCGTATGAGGAAGTAAAACCTGTTGTGGCTTTAAAATTTGGGGGCTGAACGAGCCCTTCGACTACGCTCAGGACATGCTTGCCGCAGCGAAGCCACCAAATTTATAGCAACTTTTTTAGCGTCCTTGCCGATAAGTAGAGTGCTATGAAAAAGATGGCTTTGATGCTGTTTACCGCTCTATTTTTATCGATCCTATCCGCCAATTTAATTTTTGCCGAGACAATTGTTGTAAAAATGAAGGAAGGGACAGCCTCCATTGCGTTGTCTGCAAAGGCAATGACAGAAAGGCCGCTTTCACAGCCCTCAAGGCTTCCAATAAGCATAGTTGGGTTCAGAAAAGAGATGGTTGTTAATCCTTTTGACAGGGTGCATGTTTATGAAACAAAGAATGCTATTGAGGCTAAGGAGACTATTCGAAAATTTCAAAAGGATCCAACCGTTGAATACGCATATATCGAACCACACTATGAGCTTGCAGTGATAAGGCATTCGCAGAATCCCGAGGATCAGGCATTAAATAGTTCGCAAGATGTAAAGGATTGGACCAGTCTGCAAGATCATCTTTTCCCGTCCCCAAGAGGAGTAGATGCCATGTTTGCATGGATGGTGCCAGGAGGGACGGGAGAGAATGTAACGATAGCCGATATTGAATGGGGCTGGGAGGCAAGACACGATGACTATAAGGATAATCTTGAATATATATATGGAGTCAATAGTTCCTATGTAGATCATGGGACGGCCGTGCTTGGCGTGATGATAGGAGCAGACAACGGATTTGGGATTACAGGTATCGTTCCAAAGGCAAAGGCCGTAACCGTGTCTGTAGACAGTTCAAAGTATCCTACAGTTGCTGAATATATCCTTTTTGCCGCCACTAAATTGGAGGCTGGCGACGTGATCCTTCTGGAGATGCATGCGGGCGGGCCAAACAAGGGCCCGAGGCAGCAGGGCTATGTCCCAATGGAATATTTTCCAATTAATTTTGATGCCATTAAAGAGGTGACTTCACGCGGGATCATTGTTGTGGAAGCGGCTGGGAATGGCGATGAGAATTTAGACCACCCCGTTTATGAAAGGATCTTTGATAGGACATTTCAGGATAGCGGTGCCATTATGGTTGGTGCTGGAGCTCCACCGCGCAATAATTACCAAAGACAAGAACATTTAGGAAGACTTGATTTTTCCAATAACGGTTCAAGAGTGGACGTCATGGGTTATGGTGCGGCAGTGACAACTACCGGCTATGGAGATCTTTATCATCTAACAGAGAATAATTTTTATACAGCTGATTTTGCTGGTACATCTTCGGCAAGCCCGATAGTTGCCGGTGTAGCGGCCTCGATTCAATCGATGGCCAAGGCGACAGATAGATTTATATCACCGAGGGAAATGAGAAGCTTAATAAGTACTTCTGCGCAGCCGCAAAATTTTGCGGCCTATCCTGGTACGATAGGAGGACTCCCGGACATTAGGATGGCATGGGAACTTTATAATTTGAAAGAGCATAGACTGATCCCAGAAATCGTCGAACCATCACAAAACCAATACATTACTGCCGGGACAGAAATAAAGTTCGTTGGCAAAAAGGAAGAAGGTGTCTCATGCGGCTTCAAAGTTATCAATGCGGTGGTAGGAAGCATTATATCCGAATCAAATAAATGTTCGATAAGTCACAAGTTTTCGGTCAATGGGCGGTATATTGTAGAATTTAATATGGGCAAAGACGGTTTGACCGCAAGAAATCCGGCGGTAAGGGAGATAATAGTCGATGAAATGTCCGCCGCACCAGATCTGTCTTTCAAATATCTAGATCGGTACAGCTTAAAAATACCTACTTTTTCGTTTTCAACACCAAATAACAAAAACGGTAAGGTTTTTATTGAGATCAGTCAAAATGCCAACTTTGATAAAGAGGGGTTGATAGTGAATTACAGGCTTGCTGACCAGGAAGTTGCAAATCAGGCATTTATGCCACACAGGGATATGATGGAGGGGATGAGAGAGGGAACATATTATGCCAGAATGCGGGTCAGGTCAGGTTTAGGAGATTCTCCATACAGCAATGTTGTTGAATTTGAAGTTAGTGGCCTAAGAGATAACTTAGAGATTATGGATACCAGCATTGAGATGAATAATGTTGTCTATACCGACAGGGACTATCTGGTGGAGGAGCAGTGGACGTTTGAAGATAAGGTGAAATGGGACCAAAAATTGACTATTTATAACAGTAATTCCATTCTAGATCGCAATCCCATAATTATAGGTGAATTTTATACAGGCTCCTCGAACGGGGATGTAGAGATCGTAAATAATGTTTTGGTGTCGGGCGGCGGGTTGTCTCCTATCAGCCTTTTCGCGACCCAAGAAGATTATAGCGGTATCCCAGCACAGCCTTACACAACAATGTTCCTGGGTTATTCAGTCGATAGACTAGTAGGTCATAGCGATGGATTTTATGTCTATTCAAATGAGGGAAAGATATTTTATATCAGCCTTAATGACCCAATGAGGCCAAAGGTAGTAAATGAATACGATGTCAATCCATCAAGAATTGTAAGCGCAGGGTCTGTAGGTGATAGGGCATACTTTGCGGCAAATGATGGTATCATATTCGTAGACCCAAGCGGAGTTGATTTCATAAAAATATCCGAAGGCGACGTATTAGGAGCGACAGTTAAGGACAAAAGAATAATAATTGCGCTAAGAACCGAGCAAAAAGAGACGATGATGGGAGTTTTTGATAATGGGAAGCTCTCGGTCATAAGTAAAATGCCCGTGTTATCAACGGGATTAGGTAAAATAGCCGGGAAGGTACGTTTAAAATCAAGCGATGGGTTCATGGTCCTTTCAGATGACCTGACAAGGGTGGTTGCTACACATAGGACCGCTTCATTCAATACACCATATCCGTTTACAATTGGTGATAGAGCCTTTTTGGCAGATGGAATATTGAGGGAATACAAATTTAAATAAAGACCATGAAAAACTTATAATATTAACTGTGTTGTTCCTTTTCCTCGCGGCCAATGTGGCGGGGGCGATGTCAAATCAAGAGATGGTCGAATAAACGAATAAACGGGGTCAGGCTTCGGTAATTCGGTATTGACAACGCGCCTATAATTTAATAACAACGCTGTATGGCTCGCAAGCCGAGGATAGAATTTCCGGGGGCATTTTATCACGTTATTGCGCGCGGAAATAACAGGCAAAAGGTGTTTGCCGACGATGAAGATTACGAATCATTTCTTGAACGCCTGGATTTTTACAAAG